>ERZ1643246.1993-NODE-1993-length-20661-cov-7.391828_pt1 | contig 20661 bp, 20 predicted proteins | sample MGYA00579265_ERZ1643246 | MGnify/ENA primary metagenome ERZ1643246 (study PRJEB29033, sample SAMEA4952261) | chicken gut metagenome | biome: Broiler Chicken; feature: Gastrointestinal Tract; material: Caecum | place: Ireland | collected 2018 | study: Broiler...
GGAGTATCGCCTTGCCAAGGCGAGGGTCGCGGGTTCGAATCCCGTCTCGTGCTTTTTTTGTTGCCATTTTTTATTGTATCACTGACACATTTTTATTATCGATACAGAAAAGTCCCTGTACAGTATGGGTAACCGTTTTCCCCGTCAGCTTCTGCTCTGACCCGGAATTCTTTCATACCTTTACCTGTCCAGGGGCTTTTCTCATTTATATTTAATTTCTCTCTCTGCAATACTACAATATGTCTAAATTTCCCTCTACAACATCTTCCGGTACTCTTCTTCCACAAACAGGACCGTGTCGATCAGATCATCCACGCTCATATACTGATATCTCTGGAACATGAGCTGCCAGTCGATCATGAGAGAAAGGGTCTGCGCATGTTTTTTATCTTCGAGATTCTCAATGACTTCAAAATCCGGATATTCTATCTCACCGGTGCAGCGGAACCAATTCACAATGGAAGCGTAACCCGGAGCATCCCGCATCACCTCATCGAGAATACTGCGGCACAGACCGCCGGCTCCCTGATATCGTTCTTTGGCGTCTTTATTCCAGCAGGCTGTGAAAGTCTTAAAATATGTCTCAAAAAGGTTCTTGATGGTCGCCAGAAGATATGCCTTGAACTCCCTTCGCTCCGCTTCCGACGGAAACGGCTTAAAACAGGCGGCACAATACTGAGAAAGAATATTCCCTGTGAGATAACCCAGGTCATAGCCAAACGGCCCCATGAAGGAAAACTCCATGTCGATAACCTTCATGGCATCTTCCGATGCGAAAATGTTGGAAGTATGAAGATCCGCGTGGATCAGACCGTCAGCATGGCTCATAAAACTTCTCCGGAGCTTAAACCGCTCCGTCTCAAATCGATGGTCATACATGATGCCTTTGGCAAAGTTATTATAGTCTTCACCAAGTCCCCGTTCCACCTCTGTATTAAAAATGTCCATGAATGCGCCGTCCTCCATGACCCTGCGCATCTCCGTGTTGGCAAACTTAGCCTGCAGCTGCCGGTATTCTTCCCGGCTGAGAAAATATTCCGATGTGTAAAACTCCGTCTTTGCCATACATTCGCCGCACTGCCGGCCCAGCTCCGGAAACATCCGGTTCTTATTAAACTGAAAACGTACAATCCGCAGATCAGAAACATCCTCCATGACAAAGAGATTATTCTCCTTATCCTGGAATTTAAGAAACGGCGTGTACTCCGGCACGATGGCGTACCGAATCCGCATGCTGTCATACTCCAGCCCGTTCCGGTACATAGCCATAGGATCCAGCCCCGTCCGGGCCAGTTCCTGTCCCTGCTTTAATACATAATTCCCTTTATCTGTATGAATTCTGAAAATATAATTGACATATCCGTCGCCGTCCTCTTCCGGGCTGCCGTCCCCCACCTGGGAAATGGTCACTGAACCGTCATCCTCAAAATCCGGCATATGTTCTTTCAGGTATGGAATTATATTTTCTTTCGTTATATTCAGCATATTCTTCCCCCAAAAACATATACATACATAAACACAATAATCCATATTCATTATAAAAAAAATCTACAAATACCGGAAGAGAAATCTTTGTTCATGAAAGCGACTTATTGGCTTTCACCGCAAAGAAATGCAAAAATAAAAGGAGGATTTTCCTATGTTAGCAGCCTTCATCAGCTTGATCGCCGCCTTCGGAGGCGGCGTACTGGGTGCGTCCATCGGCGCCCTGCCGGCCTTTATCATGACAGGAGTGGTTGCCGCCGCCGGAGGCATCCTTTCCTGCGCCGGGATTCCCGAAATCAGTGAACTACTGGTCAATAACATCGCTTTTGGCCCGTTCCTGGGGCCTCATGTCTGTTTTGCAGGCGGTGTCGCCGCTGCCGCTTACGCGAAACAAATCGGAAAAACAGAAAACGGAGCAGATATCGCCCTGGCTTTAAACGGACTTGGCGACAGTCTTGTTCTCGTGGTGGGCGGTCTCTTCGGCATGCTCGGATACATCATTGCCGGCATTGTCAACGGCCTCTTCGCCCTGACACCTTTTTACACTGACAATCCCGGATGCACTGTCTTTATCTCCGCCGTCATCGTCCGGCTTCTGTTCGGCACCCGAGGAATGTACAGTGCTCCGGGATCCCGCCGGTTCTTAAGCAAAGGCTCCCGTCTCTCCAACACTTTACTTCTGTCCTTTGCCTACTCACTGGCTGTATCCGGCGTCTACGTTGCGCTGGCTCTCCAGGGCTACGCTTCCCAGCTCGGCTCCTATCATATTGTCATTTTCGGGCTGGCCGCCATCGGACTTCTCTTCGCTGAATTCGGGCAGGCGTATTTCGGATGGCATCACATCGGCATTATCTCCGCCGAAGCAGTCATGTGCGGCTGGACCTGCGGTCTCGGCGCCGGCGCGCTCATCCTCGGCATTATCTTCGGAGTGCTGGCCGGTATCATCGGAGACATCGAAGGAAATCTGCTGAACACCGATGTGGATTCCCACATCGACCCGCCGGCAACCGCTATTTTTATCTGTACCATTCTCATTTCCATCGTTTATGTGATTCTGGGCTGAAAAAACTTTCTCACGTTAAAATTCTGACACTAAAATAAAAAGCCTGCTGCCAGACAGCCCTGGAAACTATCCTTTAAAAACAGTTTCCAGGGCTGCTGTCTGACAATTTCTTCGGTTCTCACTGATTTTCTTCACATTTCTTCCATAATTTCCTCAAAAAGTCTTCAACATTTCCTCACAGATCGTTCACAAAAAATCATTAGAATAAAGACATCAAATAACAAAGCAGTTATTTGTTTCATAGATTTTTTCATACTTTTCTCTCCTCTTAAGCCGGCCAGCCGCCGGCTTATTTTTTGTCAAATATTATCGTATTAACTTTCCAAAATCGTATATTTGTGTTAAAAGAGTACATACGAAGAGTTTATGGTTATCATTGCTGCTGCAGGTTTAATCGTATCCATCCTGAATATGAAAAATAAAAAGCAGCCGTCCCGCTCTCGGTAAAGATTGGACAACTACTTCTTTAAAGTAAAAATCTGAAATTTCCCGGAGCAGATGGGATGCAGCCATCTTTTCCAGTCGTCTTGTTAAGCATATTATACGTCTGATATACTTTGTTATCAATAAAAATAATGCCCAGAACCGGAATCGAACCAGTGACACGAGGATTTTCAGTCCTCTGCTCTACCAACTGAGCTATCTGGGCATCTGCTGCGTGACTCGCAACGATGATATTTTACTATATATAAAAGCGGATTGTCAAGATATTCTTACGATAAAATACATTTATTAAAATATATTCGTTACAGCAGCCGGCGGAGTCCCGGCACTTTTTTGAGCACCAATGTCAGTACGTATCCCGCCGCAAACACTGATGCGCAGACCAGCAGAGCCGACAACATATGGTTCACGTGCCAGTCTTCCCGAAATACATTCCACAGGCCGGAAAAATATTCTTTGATCAGCATATGGAGCAGATAGATCCCGAAGGTGCAGCCGCCCAGGGAAGTGATGATTTTCTTCGCTGTGCCCGGCACACGCTGTCCCGTTTTTCCGGACCAGAAATATTTCAGGGCCACATAAATCGCTATACACGGAAAGACGATGAAGGAAGAATGAAAGGTCTGTGAAGTCTCTTTGGTACACTCTCCGGTCACTCCATACATGTAATTGATCATATAGCAGGCAGCCATGATACCGGCGACACCCGCCAGAGCCCAGAGACCGACAGTTTTTCCAGTGCATTTCTTCCAGTCATATACATTTTCCAGATAATACCCCAGGAGGGGCCAGAACACGATATCCGCCAGAATCCAGGCAGGACTCAGCTGTTGGTACAGATGTACTCTGCCCTGCGACAGCCGGTATTCCAGGCAGGGGATCACCGATACAAAAACAATATATAAGACAATCAGATATCTATAGTAATTCTCTGATATATTTTTTACCATGGCTCGGAGGAAGGGCAGCGTCATCAAAAGAGCAATGTAAGCGTAAATATACCAGTAGGCATACGTCACTCTTTTAGCATAGAGTTTATAAAAGAAGTCTCCCACTGACAGAGTCCCGCCCGGCGAATACAGTCCGGTGCCAATATAAGTAATGACAGAAAAAATGAACAGCGCCAGCGCCATTCTCATAATCTTCTCCGACCATATTTTCTTAAAAGACATATCTTTTCGCAAAAGCAGGGCGCCCGCGATCATAAAAAACAGCGGCACCGATATTTTGCACAGCACCGACAAAAACATATACGCCCAGTATGTCAGGCTTCCCTTATCGTAAAAAGCAAATAAAAAGAAACCGTCATTGCCCGTATGATTAAAAATCACAAAAAATGCCGCAAAAATGCGGATAAACTCAATGTGAATCAGATTACGTTCTTTTTTCATGTTCTCACCAATTCTTATGCGGCAGGACGTCCGGGGAAGTTCCGTTCGGAAGTCCCCTGACATCAGGAAACGGCATGACAGAGTCCTCCTCTCTCATGCCGTCATGGTTACAGATACTGGCGAAGCCACTCCGCCATTTCTTCGTATGCTTTTTTCTGCAAGGAATAATATGTCCATTTCCCGTTTTTTCTCGCCTGCACCACGCCGGCGCTCAGCAAAATCCGCATATGATGGGAAAGGGTGGATTGTCCGAAATCCATTTCGTTTAACAGTTCGGTGGCGTTATACTCTCTTTCATGCAGCAGTTCGAGAATCTTGAGACGATTCTCGTCCGACATTGCTTTAAATACTCTGGCCTGGACAATGTATTTTTTATTCATACTCACATACTCCTTTGCAAACAAACGTTATTAAATCTCCCAAAGTCCTTCTTTGTTCTCCATGCCCTGCAGTTCCACTTTGACATTGGAATCTTTGATCTGCAGTTCCGGATTCTTTACGATTACTTTGGTAAAAGGAGGCACGGATTTGGTTACAAATGCGCCGCCGGATACGATGACGCCCTCCCCGATCACCGTTTCACCGCCAAGGATGGAAGCACCGGAATATACGGTTACATGATTTTCAATTGTAGGATGCCGCTTTTTGCCTGCCAGCTTCTGACCGCTTCTGGTGGACAGGGCGCCCAGGGTCACGCCCTGGTACAGCTTAACGTAATCGCCGATCTCTGTGGTCTCACCGATTACCACGCCTGTGCCGTGGTCAATAAAGAAGTACTCACCGATCTTCGCGCCGGAGTTGATGTCAATTCCGGTCCGGCTGTGGGCATACTCCGTCATGATCCTCGGCAGAAACGGTACGTCCTGCACATAAAACTCATGAGCAATCCGGTATACAAAGATTGCAAAAAGTCCAGGATAGGAGAACACTACTTCTTCCCTGCTCTTTGCAGCCGGGTCGCCGTCAAAGCCTGCCTGCACATCCTTCATCAGCATCTGCTGAATGTCCGGCAGACGACGGAAGAACTGTGCGCAGATATTCTCCGCCATCTCTTCAATGTCCTCCTCGCTGTATTTATCATAATCTCTGTAAAACAAAGATGCCGCCACTTCTTTCTTCAAAGCGGTATACACATGGGTGAGGCAGTCTCCGATAAAATAGTCCGGGGAAATCACGGTAATATTCTCATCGCCGAAAAATCCCGGGAACATCACCCGGCGCAGATCTTTCAAAATACCGATAACGCTTCTCCGGTCCGGAAGATGTCTGTTGCCTTTGGAAACAATAAAATCCATGCTGTGGCAGTTCTCTGTCATTCTGGCAGATGCATTTAAAATTAAGTCTTTCATTGATTCATTCATAGTCTGATCTCCATCTGTCTGAAATATGCATTTACACCGGCTCCCGTCCCCGGCCCTTTCTTTCTGTATACAAAAGAACCGAAGACCGGCCGTCTACTGGCTAAATTATAACAAACCGCCGGAAAAAAAACAATGAAATCCTTTTAAAAGCCGCCGCCGGAAACATCCATTTTCTCGTCGCCGCCGGCTGCGGTTCCGCTGGCGCCGCACCAGTTGCAGACCACCTTGTCAGAGCCGTCATAACAGCTGACTTTTCCGCAGCTTCCGCAGACAAAACATTTCTTCGCACCGCAGTAAGGGCAGCCCGGATATTCTTCATCGGTATAAAAACTTCCGGTGAAGTTCGCTTTGTCAAAACCTTCCTTTTCCGCCATCTCTTCTTTTATCTTAAAAGCCCAGGTGCGTACCCAGTCATTATCTCGTTTTTCAATCCGGATTCCGTACAATTTATCATTGGCGCATTTGGCCAGAATCACGCTTGCTTCTTTCTTCATGGAATTCCTCCTTCTATGATTGATAGGTATTTCCCTCGTTTCTCTGCTCTCCGCCGGTCCTGTAAACAAAAGCAATGGAAATGTCATCCCCGCTGCCTTCTCTGGTTCGTTTCTCAAAATTGCGCCGCAGACTTTTTTCCATGCGTTCCTCATCTCCGAACATCTGAGCCAGGAGTCCGTGATATTTCAGAAAATCCTCCTCGCTGGCAAAGGACTTAAACAGTCCGTCAGTGGACACAAAGAGCGCCCGCACCGGTTCCTCAGTGTACCAGTGTTCAAAGAAATGTATCGCGTCAGTATTACACAGAGAAGACGTATAGTTGGCGTGAGAATTTTTATCCTCCACGGGAATAAACAGCCGGTCGGCACTGTCCAGAACCACAAAGCCGCCGTCTCCCAGCACCAGACCGAAAGCGAAACCATCGGCGATCACTGCAGCCAGCACGGTGCTGCCGTAAATCACTGCCGTGCGGATATTTCCGCCCGCCGCCTTCTGTTTCTCCTCTTCTTCCTCCGTAAGCGGGTTTTCCAGATGATACTCTTCCACGGCCTCCCGCCATTTCATGAGGATCTGTTTCTCCATCTGACTTAAGATAAACTCCGGATGGGCCCGGAACTGCTCCCGGAAATCCGCCCGGCTCATGTAATTCTTCAACAGTTCGATGGTAATCTTCACCGCAATCCGGGAACCGGCATCGCTGCGGAAATGTTTCGCACTGCCATGGCCGTCCGCCGCCACCGCGATGGCGAAAGAATCGGCCACATACACGCCCGCGCTGTCCTGGCAAACGATGCCTTTCCGGATATGGCTGTCTCCGGTTACCGTGGTATGCAGTCCCCGGAACATTTTACCAGCCCTCATCAAACTCGATATCCAGGTCGTCCAGATCCTCCAGATCTTCCACGCCCAGCACATCCTGTTTGATCTCCTGCACCGCTTCCACCATCTGTTCCTTCTTGGCACCTGCCACATCTTCCATGGAACGCTCTCCTCTGGCGTCAGTGAGCGTCATGCTGGTGCTTCCGATCTTTGAAGAGGTCACCGCAATCTCCCGCACCAGCTTCCGGAGCATTTCCGCGCCGCAGGCCTGCAGCACAAGCTCTTCATCGTCGGTAAACTCGTGCAGTACATCCATATCCACGTTAGAGCCGATGGCCAGAGCGATCTTCAGGCCATACTGGAACCAACGGTTCTTTTTCAGCATCTCAAAACCTTTTTTGTAATTATCCGTCGGATATCCGTCCGTCAGCAGGAAAATCACCGGCGCATAAGATAATGACGGAGAGCGGAGGAACCCGTTTCTGGACAACTTAAGACTCAGTTCCTCACAGGCTTCACCCAGGTCAGTGACTCCATCAGCTTTCAGATTTTCCCATCTCTGGTATTCTTCGATCAGTACCGGTTCCGGTGTGATCCACTCACATCCGGAGGAGAAGGACATCACCGCAATCTTCACATCGGTGCCGGCCTCTCCCACGCCGATCAGCTCCGGCAGGATCTCTCCCATAACTTTATTTAACGAATCCAGCTTCGTTCCCTCCATACTCTTGGAGGTATCCACCAGAAAGAAGATGACCATGCTCTTTTTTGCCGGAGGCATCGTCTCCAGCGGGTCGATGGCGTCTATGCTCTGTTCTCTGTATCTGCTGCTCATTTTCCAGCCTCCTTTATCTTGATTCTATATCCTGTCGTTCCTCTTCCGGCGCTGCCTTCTGCATCAGCCGAAGACTCCACTCCTCCCCGGTCTCAAAACGCACCTGCATGCCATTCCAGATAGGAATCCCCTGCCCTTCTTTAATCTCTCTGGTGCTTCCGTCAGGGAAAAGTCCGCGCCAAACGCCTTTGCTCACATTTTTGATACCGTACAGTCCCTTTTTCTGCCGGTTCTCTGCCACCACCGCGGTCACTGTATCCTTATCAAAGGCATCTCTTCCGGTCTGGCAGGCATATAGTTTTACGCCTTCCGCCAGAAGGATCCGGTTCATGCCGTCCGAGAGGACGTAATAGGTCTTGCCGCAGACCGGACAGAGCAGGGTTCCGTTTTCTTTCGGACGCAGCCGGTTGGAAAATCCCTGAAACCCGCAGCCGCAGACCTGATAATCCATCATCAGACGAACCAGCGTCTGTTTCCAGTCCACCTCCGTGGGACGGAGCTCACAGAGGGTGCCTCCGTCCATAAACGCTCTCTGGAACATTTTCTTTAAAATATCCGGGTATTCCTCCCAGTAATGGATCAGTTTATCCTGAATTCCCTTTACCGGGGTATTCTCATTTTCTCCGAGATCCATACAGAACTGTCCCTGCTCCGCCCGGAACACCTCTTTCTCCAGGGGGGAAAGGAAACAGCGGTTCACCATCTTTTTGCCCTCAAAAGGCGAACCCGTATGGAAAAAATATTCAAACAGAAAAACTGCCATAAAATACCGGTCTGTTTCCACCGTAAAAGGCAGCTCCTCCGCCGTCGTTCCTTCTTTTATGCATTCCACCAGTTCCGGCGCCAGAAATTCATTGATCTCCACCGGACCGGCCGCCAAAAGGACATCTGCCGCCGCAGTTTCATCTTCTGTCCGGCCCATTTCCTTTTCTTTTTTTGCCGGCTCCCGTTTCTGCATCTCACCTGTGGCCAGGGAAAACCGGAACATATCCGCTGAATTACTACGGAACACCTCTCCCTCCCGGTGAAGCTTTTCAAAATACTCCACGAGATGAAATGCTCCTTCCAGCAGAGCCTTCATGGTGGAAAAACAGGCGGTCTTTTTTACCTTTCTGCCTGTCTCATCCGCCACCGTCCTGGTCTCATCGCAGATTTCCCGGAGCGACGCCCAAACTGTTTCTTTTTTCTCACTCATTGTCTTTTTGTTTCACCGCCATTATCCGGCGCATACGCCGTTATTCTGTCCATTTCACAGGGAACCGTTCCTGCTGATTCCATTTTTCCTGTGAAATCTTCTCTCCGATTCCCTTTTCCTGTGAAATCTTCTCTCCGATTCCCTTTTCCTGTAAAATCTTCTCTCCGATTCCCTTTTCCTGTAAAATCTTCTCTCTGATCTCTTTTCACAGAAGAATCTTTCCATGGATTCCGTCGCCGAAATCAATCTCCAGTCCCTTCCAGATCGGGACGCCTTTTCCCGGTCCCACTTCCCGGAGGGAGTGATCCGGATACAATGCCTGCCAAGTCTGACGAGACATATTTTTGACGCCGAAAAGACCTTTTTTCAGGCGATTCTCAATAACCGCTCCGGTCACAGTCTCAAAATCGTCGTTGCCTTTTTCTGTGACGCAGCGATAGAGCTTCGCCCCCGGATACAGAGGCATCTCAAAATCCCGGACACTCATGGTGTAAATCGGACTGCCGCAGTTCTGGCAGACCAGAGAATGTTCTCCCGTCTTCTCGAAAGAAGACAAGAAGGCGGTCCGCCCGCAGCTGCAGTGTATAATGTCCATTTTCAGCTGCATCAGCATCTGGATCCAGTTCTTTTCAATGATACGGGCGTTCGGCTCCTGGATCCCGTAAGTAAAGGACAAAGTAAACGCCTGTCTTATATAATCCGGGTAAATCTGCCACAGCTTGATGACATTATCATGGACGCCTTTTACCGGCCGGTTGGAAGCGTCGTTGGGATCATAGACAAACACCGGATCTCTTCCATAATGAATGAGATCGTTCTCCTCGGTCATGACCACACACTGGAGCACCTTGCTGCCCTCCAGCGGATCTCCCCGGAAAAATAGCTTGAAAAGCACTACCGCCAGGGAATATCTGTCCGTGAGAACGCCCGGTTTGGCAATGCCCCGGACCACCTCCGGCGCCATAAATCCCGGCATACCGCCGATACCGAAGTTATCGCCGTCCGGCGCCACGTTATCACAGTCGCACACCAGCACGTCGCCGGTCCTTGTATCAATAAAGAAACCGCCGTCATTCAGATCCTGATAACTCTTTCCTGCCAGATGCAGGGCACGGAAGGCCTTTACAATATTGAGAGCCGCCGCGATCATCACATCCAGAGAAGCGAACTTCACCTTTCTCTTGATGGCCGGCCGGCCTTTCGCCAGCGGTTTCTCCCATTTGTATCCGTTATAAATATCTGTAAATGAGTCGTAGCCTGACGGCGCAAGCCGCATCAGATAGCCAAAGGCTCCATTCTTTTTCTGCTCCGTCAGAAACAGCGGCCAGATAAACTGTTTGCCGCCTTCCGGCGCTCCGTCCTCGATGTTTCTTCTCAAGTTATTGCGAAACGCTTCCGGATTCTTGATACGGCTGATAAAATACCATTTCAGCGCATATTCTCTGCCGTTATAGCGCACCAGATAGACGATGCCCTGACCGCCCCGGCCCAGTTCCCGGGACACCACCGCCTCGCCGCCGGCCTCCACCGGAATACGTTCTCCTATCTTTAATTCTCTCATTTTATCTTACCATCCTTCATTGGTCGTCAACTTTCCCGGTGGGAAACCCGTCTCTCCCGGCTCCGCCTCCGGTTTACCATCCTTCATCAAAATCCACCGCATCCAGATCCACGGCCTCTCCCAGAATATCTTTCGTACCGGAGCGAATCTCTTCCACCAGTACCTGCTGCTTGGCCATGGCGACCACCTCTTCGCCCGGCTGCTGTCTGCTGCTGTTATCCACCAGTGCCAGACTGCGGCTGCCAATCTGCGAGGATGTCACCGCCAGCAGTTTGATCAGTTCCCGGAGCTGCTCAGCATTCTTCGCCTGCACCGCCAGCTCATCATTGCCGGTAAAAGCCCGGAGCACATCCATATTGACTTTGGAGCCGATACCCAGAGCGATTTTCAGCCCATGCTGGAACCATTTATTCTGTTTGAGAGTCTCAAGCCCCTTCTTCCAGTCATCGTTGGGTGAACCGTCCGACAAAAGGAAGATCACCGGCGCGAAAGAGATGGAGGGCGAATTGAGAAAACTGCTTCTGGAAAGCTTTCTGGAAAGCTCCAGGAAAGCGTCTCCCATGAAGGTCAGCCCCTCTGCTTCCAGACGGTTCCAGTACTGATATTCCTCAATGCGCACTGGTTCCGGTGTCACCCATTCCACATCGGTGGAGAACTTCATAATGGCGATCTTCACATCGGTGGACGCCTCTCCCACCCCGATGAGAGATGGCAGCAGCTCTTCCATGGTGCTGTTCAGGGAGCCGATCTTCGTTCCCTTCATACTTCCTGATACATCGATCAGGAAAAAAATGGTCATACTCTTTTTGGCCGGCTCCATGGCATCCAGAAAATCATCCTCATAGGCGTCTGCCTTCACCGACGGAATCTCATCGCTCACCAGACTCCGGTTCATGCGGTTCCGTTTTAACAGAATATCATCGTCATCTACTTCATTTAAATCTATCCATTTTGGCATGTTCATTCCTCCCAAAAATATTTACGGCATTTCCGTCTTCATCCGCAGGACGCGCCATAATCTCCTCACAGCGGAGCAGGCCGACAAAATCGGCCTGGATTATACTATGTACTCCCATTATACCATCATATTGCACAATTATAAAATCATTTTTCCCATCAGATAGCGATACATTTCCTGACTGCCTCTGTCATAAAATCACATTTTTCAAAAAATCTCCTGTAATATTTTGCACTGCACCGCAGATACTATTTCTGCGAAATCATACTCTTATATTTCGCAGGAGGAGGCAGAACAATGCAGAAACAGGATACCTGCCAGCTGTTAAAGGAATGTAACAGCGGCATCAAAATGGCCGTGGACGCCATCCGGGAAGTTCTTCCCAATGTAAAAAATGAAGAACTCAGAAAAAAACTGACTGCATGTGAGAAAGAACACGAAAAACTGGGCGATGAGACCCATTCTCTTCTTCTTAAAAATCACGCCAAAGACGAAGAGCCGGGTATCATGGCTAAAGGCATGTCCTGGATCAAAACCAATCTCACCATGTCCGTCAACCCCGGAGACGATACCATCGCCAATCTCATCAGCACCGGCTGTGACATGGGCGTGCGGACTCTGCAGAAATATTTAAATGACTGCCAGAACGCCAGCGACCAGGCCAAAGCTCTGGTGAAAAAGGTCATCAAACTGGAAGAAGATCTTTCCGTGGATATGCGGGCCTACCTGTAAGAAAAAAGAACCCCGGCATCTGTTTCGCCGGGGTTCTCTTTTTCATTTACAGCGTCAAAAGCCGGTGCCTATTGCCCGACTTGCACGCTCTGTTATTTTACATCGTAAATATTGCAGGATTGATTGGTAAGGGTGTTAGACACGTACATGATCCGCATCTTTCCATTTTCCATCAGTTTCACTCCCTCCGGTTCCCGGAAAGAAAGTCTGGCCGCCCCTTTGATCACCTTGCGGGACATGGCTCCCGTACCATAATCCCAGGTGCGGATGATGGTCGGCTGGTATTTTCTCGTGCGGTCATATCCTTTCAGAAAAGACTTTCTCGGGCTGCCCTCGATGGTACAGATTTTTGTCCCATCAATATCAAATCCCTGGAAATCACCTGTGGTGGCCGGAAGAACGATCTGTTCAATGGGATTTCTCACATTGATTCTCGTTCCGTTCATCAGCTCATAAATCTGAAAATACTGTTTACCCTGATAGGTAAAACGGACGCCCAGCTTTGAACTGTCAGCACTCACCGCCGGATACACATTGGTCACATACTTTCCAGTGGTTCCCTTTGGAATCTTATAATAAACAGAACCGTTTTTCTTGAGGATCCGGTTCTTCTGGAAAGTAAAGCAGCTGACCGCCCTGGATACATCGGAACCTTTTGCCGCATTGCTGCCGGTCCACAGATATGTTTTTCCATTATAAACTGAACAATCCAGGTTGGTGGCGTGCCCAAATCCCCGCAGATCCATCTTCGCAGTGGTATATTTACCCAGTCCTTTATACTTTACCCTGGTGATCCTCAGATTGCCGACACTGGGCTTCGTCATCTGGATAAAATAATAATATCTGGAATCATATGTAAAAGATTGAATCCACCGACGGGAAGCCAGCTTCGTTACCGTCTGTACCACCGTCAGATCGCTGCTCTTTGGCTCCTTCGGCGTCTTATCCTTCTTCACTACCTTTGACTTCGCCTCCACCTGCGTTTCCGGCGCCTCTGTTCCCGGCAGCAGTCCCAGTCCCAAAGCTCCGCCCAGGCACAGCGCCGCAAAAGAAAACGCTATCCACTTACGTTTTTTCATCTTCTCTCCTCTCTATTGAAACACACTTTACTTCTCTTTGTAATACAACATGCAGTGACAGTAGCCTTCAAAGTTCTCGTCGGCAATCTGCTCACGGAACTCTTTGCACATACATTTATTCTCCGGCGTCCGCTCAAGCCTGCACGGACAATAACCTCCCTTCTTTGCCAGTCCCTCTTTCACCATAGCAACAACTTTCTCATCGGGATTCAATTTGATCTTCATATTTTGCCTCCTGATCTTTCCTGTACTCTCCTTCCATCATATGCACTTTCCCTGATTAATACACAATTTGTACATTTCTTAACCATTCCCAGGTATTTTCTTAACAGAATCTTAACATATAAATATGAATAAAATAAGCCGGAAAAAACATTCGTTCTCATATCCGAACATTTTCCGGCTTGATTTCTATATTCAGCGTCCTACTCCGCAGGTCTCGCGATCTCCGCAATACGGCTCTGACGGGAAGCGTAATCCCGCTTCAGAATCGACGGATAATTTCCCGTGATGGAAGACATGGTATATCCGACCAGTTTGCCGTCCTCCCATCCGTACTCTACGAAAATCTCCACATGATAGATGTTTTTATAACGTCCGTTATAACCTTTCTGATAAAAAACCAAATCTCCCGGCAGCAGTTCCAGAGAGGAAACAGATACCGCATCGTTAGCCACCACCTTGTCATTGCTGGTCGCCCACTGAGCCATGCCGGCCGCAGTGTTGCACCAGGAAGTGGTTCCGCCCAAAGTCATACCCACCGTCAGATAACACCTTCCGCAGAAAGAACTGCAATCCGCAGAACGTTTACCCATGCGGTTTCCCTGGCTGTAACTCATATTTTTGGCCTTATAAAACTGCTGGGCCTTGGCTACCGCCTTATATGCCTTTTTGCTTGTGACAGACACTACACATTTATAGGACTTCTTGCCGACCCTGGCGGTAATAACCGCATTTCCCTTTTTCACAAAAGACACTCTGCCGTCCGCCGCCACCGTCGCCACATTTGGCTTGCTGGACTTCCAGGTCACAGCCTTTCCAGCCTTTAAATTCTTCACTTTTAATTTCACCGGAGACATTCCCACATAGGCCGTCACCTGAGTTTTGTTCAGTTTCATCTTTCTGCTTTTCTTCTTCGCCTCCACATTGACCGACGAAGTAAAAGCTGCAAAAAGCAGCACAACCATCAGTAACTTTAATACATTCTCTTTCTTAAAAATTCCCGCGTACATTTTTATAACCCTTTCTCTTTTTACATATCAGGTAACATGATACCACAGAATATTAAAAAATGCACCCGAAAATTTAATATTTATGTAACAAATCCGCGAATTTTGGCGATATGACAGCCCTGAGTCACCCGCTCTCACACAGTTTTCCTTACATTTCACCCCATGAAAAATAAGATTATGTTATAATATATACAAATTTGCCAATACATTTCAGGAGGAAATCACATGAAATTTCACAGAGTTCTATTATTCACTACCATACAGATGGACATCACCCCGGTGGGAGACGATATCCATATCCTGCTGACCGGCGGCGACAACCACCGCATCGGCTGCACCGCTTTCAGCGTTCCAAGAACAGCCGACCCGTCCGAGGCGCTGGCCGATTCACTGGATGAAGAACTGGATCAGGCAGCAGTGGACGCCGACAGCATCCAATGCGACACCACCGTCATCAAAAGCGACGACAACGCCGACGCTTCTTTCTGTGCCTACGTGGCAGAAAACATCGCCAGGCAGACCGGCCAGCGGACCCTTTGCACCGGCGGCGTGTACGTGGATGATCCCGACGAACACCAGCTGGACAAGCTTTACGAAAACATCGACGAAATGATCCAGGATTGGGCAAACTTTTTGACCGACTAAGACCCGACAAATCCTGTTTCTTCTATATATAATGAAGGATGCCGCGCTGTACTGCACGGCATCCTTTCACTTTCTATCATATATATTTTTTAATCTCATCCGTTCCGTCGTCTTCTGACGACGACCACACCGCCTGCAATCACTGCTGCTGCCAGAAGACCTGCGTACAACAGAATCTGGTTGTTATCACCGGTCTTCGCGGAACGGGAGCTTCGGCTGCTGCTTCCGGAACCGGAGCTTCCACTACTGCTGTTGCTATTGTTTCCATTGCCACTGCCCGGATTGGCTGCCGCCGGCTCCTGAGTGGATGGCTCTTCCTGGTAATAACCCTCACTGTTACCCAGAGTGTTCACAATGTTCACTTCACCGGTGGTCTGGTCCATGGACAGTGTCACATTTCCCTCGCCGGTGACCGTGTACGGGAAAGTCGCCTTGTCAATGAGCTTACCATTCTCATCGGTCTCCATAACCGCATAGGTAATCTGCTCCGTACCACTGGTACCGCCCAGAGGGACTTCCACGGTCACGGTGCCGTTGTTGTTTAACTTCACCACATCGGTCGGATTGTCCGCCACATTTCCCTGGGCATCTACGGTAAAGATACCGGCGTAGAAAGTGTCGTCGGAGGTGATCATGTTACCGGAATCCATGACGCTTTTGGTGAGGGTGATACGGCCGGTGACATAGTAACCTTCCGGAAGATCCCCGTACACATTGCTGATGGTAGCGCTGGCATTGGCATTTGTGTCCAGAATAATCTCCGGCGCTTCTCCGGCATTGGATGCCTGCGCATCTTCCCCTGCCATGACCGTAAACATATTCCCTGCCTCTGTATTGGTGAGATCCGCACTGTAAGGAATCGCCTCACCATTCTCGTCCAGCTCAAAAATATAATACGGTTTGCTGGTGACCGGCAGATTATCAAAGGTCACTGTATTACTGCTGGTGCCACGAATGGTCACCGTCTGCCGCCAGTTATCACCGCTGTACCGGTATTGTCCCTGGGAATCCATGAACAATCCGATATCAAAGGAAGCGTCCTCTGCAGTGGTTTCTAAAAGCGTACCATTATTATTGTATTTCAAAGCCTTGGTCACCTGAATACTTCCCAAACTGTCAAACTGAATCCCCTTCGGCTGTGCTGTCACATCATAAATCCAATGGCTGCCATCGGTCATGTATGGGATAGCCACCAGAAGCGGGCTGATAATGCCATAAGCATTGGCATTGGTCTGCAGGACCAGATACATCCCCTGGTCAAGACCGATATCTTCCTTTCCCTGGAAAACTGCCACACCGTCCACACCGTTCACAGTCTCCGTATACACTGTCTCTTCCGCCGTAAGTCCTGTCTCCAGGACAGCGTCCTCCAGCTTCTGCGCAGCTTCCCGGTTGGCTTCTCCGGTGGTGATGTCGTTGATATCTGTCCCGGTCAGACTCTCCAGATCTTTCAGTTCATCCACCAGTGCAAATTCGATATAATTATGGTCGGTACGGATATCTGCCACTTTATATAAGGTCAGCTCCACACCATTTTTATTGGTCGTTTCCTGTGACTGGATATCCTGGAGTTCCACAGTAATACTTCCTTTTGCCTTTTCGTCATAAGCATTGGACACTTCTGATGTATTACTGTCATCTGCATATACATTTACACGGGCAAATGCACCGAACACCATGGAAAGCACCAGCAGAAACGCCAGGAAAACTCCGTATTTTCTTGTTGTTAAAGATCTCTGCTTCATTGGTTCGCCTCCTCCTTCTTTTTACGGCTGTTATTTCTTATTCTCCTGATCAAACGGATGATTCCGTAAATAAGCGCTATCAGTACGATTCCCACAGAAAGCAGGAATGTCTTCTGAGACAGGAGCCACTGCCATAAAGTCTCATTCATGGTCTTCGTCTGATCACCCTGCGTCTCATCATAATCAGTCCTCTCCGCATGGATCAATAAACGGTGGGAATTGATCCCATATGGGGTACAGGTGACCAATGTCACCAGATCTCTCCCCTGCTCGATCCCCAGGCTGTCCACCTGCTCCGGCAGGACCGTCTCAATGGCATACACTTGATATGCCAGCGTCTCTTTTAAGATGTGTATATAGAAAACATCGCCTTCCTTCACCTGATCCAGGTTGGTGAAGAGCTCTGCCGTCGGCAGTCCCCGGTGCCCGGTCAGCACACTGTGGGTGCTCTCCCCTCCCACCGGAAAGGATGTCCCTTTCAAATGTCCCACACCGATGTTCAGCACATCGGCCGAGGTCCCGTGATAGATAGGGAGATATACATTGATGCCGGGGATCTCAATGGCTCCCATGACACCGCTCTCCTCCATATCCAGGATCCCGTCATACTCCGGGTCTGCACTGCTGTCTCCCTGGGTAAACGCATCCCGAAGGACCGCGCCGCTCCCGGCCAGTCTCTCATTATATTCCACGGCCTCCTGCTTATACGCGTCAAGTTCTTCCTGCTCCATCTTTGCCAAGTTCTCATCATACTCCGCCATGACCGTCCCCTGATGGAGCTGGTTATACAGCGTACTGATCGTCGGATAGTTAAAGATCAGGAGACCGGCCGCCAGCAGGAGCACCGCAAATGCACCGATGATCTTATTCCTCATGCTGTCTGCCCGCTTTCTTCTTTCTGTGCCGGATGCCCGCCAGGACCAGAAGGATCACCGCGACTGCTGCCGCTGCCAGATAGGCGTTCCACATCGGGTCCCATCCGCTCTCCTGCCCCGGCGCCTTTGCCTGCGCCTCCTCGTAAGGGATCCTCGTCCCCCGCACCAAAAGCCGGTGGCTGTTGATGCCGTAAGGCGTGCAGGTCACCAGTGTGACATAGTCTTCATTTTTATCAATCAACAGATCCGAGATGTCCTCCGGGAGGACAACCTTGATCTGATCCACTTCGTAAGCCAGCGTCTGATTCAGGACGTGGATGTAAAACACATCCCCCTCTTCCACCTCAGACAGATTATTGAACATCTCTGCTGTCGGCAGCGCCGTATGCCCGGAGATCACCGCGTGGGTCCCTTTTCCGCCTACCGGCAGGGAACTGTTCTGCAGATGTCCCGCGCCTTTCTCCAAAGACTCACTGCCTGTGCCATGATAGATCGGAAGATAAATATCCTGGCCAGGGATCTCGATGCTCCCCATGACGCCATCCCCTCCGATATTCAGCAGATCTTCATACTCCGTATTCTGTTCCTCCAGCGCCTCCGCATTGAACGGGTCTGTGAGGACCACATTTCCCAGAAGGCTCTCGTTATACTTCCTGGCCTTCTCCAGTTCTTCTTCAATCTGTTCCTGTGACATCTTTGCCGCTTCCTCATCATAGTCCGCCACAACCTGACCCTGATGATGGCCCATGTACCAGCTGCTTACCACCGGGTACAGCACCAAACCGGCTCCTCCGAGAAAAAGCAAAACGATTATTATAATAGGAAGAAATCTTTTCACTGCGCTTCTTCTCCTTTACTATTTCCGCAGGAGCCGGGCTGCCCGGCCCCCGCGGTCTGCATTTATGTCTCACTTCAAAATGTCTGCCTGACCACAGCCCATGTGAAAACGTATGGCTGCGGATTCAGGATATGTTAGTTTTTCTTTCTTATCTGTCATTCCATGATGTCCCACGGAATGATAGATTACTTTGATACGTTTTATGTATCTTTTTGGACTGTTGTCTTTATGAACTATAGTCTTTATTCCCGATTAGGCTCTTTTCTTCATAGCGATGAGAGCGAATGCTGCGCCTGCCATGATGACGATACCGCCGATGGTGAAGAGGTAGGTTCCCATGCCACCGGTTTCAGGGAGGGAGAAACCTTTCTGATTAGATACTTCAAATTTAAAGTAAATGTTATTTGCATCCTGATTAAACTTATCTGTTGTTACTTCATCATTAATTTTAATAATAGGTTTTTCAACTGATGCTACTATCTTATCATCGCCTACAGTCTCTTCTTCCCCATTATTCAAAATTTCAATTTTAATTGGATTAGCAAGTAAAGTGTATCCATCCTGTGTTTTAATTTCTTTCAAGTAATATGTACCTGCTGCCAGTCCTTTAATATTTAATAAACCATTCTTATCTGTAACATATATTCCATCATTAGTATTTTCACCATTGTCTCCAAACTGTTCACCTTCTACAAGCTCACCCTCTTTTATATCTGGATTTGATGACTCGCCTACATATTTTTTTCTCAATTCAAATTGAACATTCTCTAACTTAGTTGATGAATTATCTGCATCATATTTTTCTAATTGTAAACCATAAGTATATACTGCCGGTTTATTATTGATAGTTACATTACTATCATTTCCATAATCAATTTCTGCACTGTTAGTATTCCCAGTACCTATATAGGCTTCTTCTGTCACTCTTGCATAATACTTGATGCTGACTGTCTTACCAAAATATGCTTTATTCTGAAGAAATGTATCTGTAAAAGTTATTGTCATCTGTCCATCTGTCGTCATTGTATCTATTGTATAATCAGTATCTTTTGCCAGAGTAGTATCTCCAATTGTAACCGTTAATGGGTACGCTTCTTCATCTGTGATATAATCTAAGCCATGAATTTTATCTACTATCGCAAATTCTGTTCCATTCGCTGGCACTGTAGCTGTAATTTCATACTGAACTTCATCTCCAATTGCGGCATCTGCATTTTTTTCTTCTGCTGTTGTCCCTACAATAGTTTTATCTCCACCTGTTTCTGCATTTTTAGGAGTAACAACGATATCTTTTTCCCAAGTTGTACTTACAACATTGCCATCTTCATCTTCTGTGGTTTCTGTCATTGGGATTGAAACAAAAAATGGCTCACATTTTGTATAAGTATGTACACCGTCAGACTCCGGCACAGTCGTTTCTACTACCAGATAAATACCATATTGTAATCCATCGAATTTAGTCGTTGCTTTTTTACTTCCTTGCTGAATCTGAGTAAATTTCTCAGGGCCTACTTGATAGGCTTTATATTGATCCGGATTCTCTTCAACTGTTTTCGCAATTTCTGTAGTAAACTGGCTCATATCTAAATCATTGACATTCATATCTTGTGTGACAGTAATTCCTGGAAACTGGCTGGCCAAGTTCACTTGCCCTACTAGCCATTGTGCATCATTTCCCCATCCTTCAAAAACATTCTGATTATGAAATGTCAACATCTTATAAACAGTAAATCCTGCACCTTCCAGTGGATTTGTTGCGTCCTGTGTAGTTTTTTCAATAGTAATAGACCCTGTTGGAACTGATCCCGCCTTTGCTCCCATTGCCGGCAACAATGTTACGATCATAACCAGTACCGCAGCCATTGCTATGAGTTTTTTCATTAATTTCTTCATAGTTTTTGTCTCCTT
>ERZ1643246.1994-NODE-1994-length-20651-cov-24.972859_pt1 | contig 20651 bp, 21 predicted proteins | sample MGYA00579265_ERZ1643246 | MGnify/ENA primary metagenome ERZ1643246 (study PRJEB29033, sample SAMEA4952261) | chicken gut metagenome | biome: Broiler Chicken; feature: Gastrointestinal Tract; material: Caecum | place: Ireland | collected 2018 | study: Broiler...
ATCTATAAATTTCCCTTATTTTTGTATCCATTTCCTTCTCCTCGTATAATCCGTTAAATGAGTAATTAAGTACAAACAAAAATATAAGGCAAAGTCCGTTAAAAACTCTACCTTATACTTCTTAATATATTAGTTGCATATATTATTGCTTTCACAATCCAATAGATCCTATGCCAGATTGTAATCTCTTATAATTTCCTGGGCCTTGCTTTCCGTTTTCTCTATCTCTTTTTTATTAATCTCATTTAATTGTTCTTTATCCTGCGCAGGCTCCACAATTTTTACTTTACACATACTAAATAAAAGTCCGGTTAGCAAGACTGCATTCTCCGTAGTCTTTTTTTCCTCTTCAGTAAAGTCATTCCAATTACTTTTTTTCTTCTTCACAATTGTAGTTTCAAGCTGTCTCATCTCTTTTTCATATATTTTATCCACAGTACATATAGCTTCTAGATAACTTCCCGCTGTTTTCTTCAAGTCCTTTAGATAATCACAGATTTTATTAATTTCTTTCTCCGCTTTTATCATCTGGGACCAAGCTTCATCGGCCTTATTAGATAAGGAATTTCCTGTAACATTAAAAATCACTCCACCGACTAACAATCCCACTCCTAAGGTCGCTGCTCCTAAAACTTGTGTTCCAAGTGCCATACCTCCTGCCAAAGCGCTAGACCCCAATGCGCCGCCTCCTAAGGCTGCTAATGTGGCATTCGTTGCCGCTGCCCCGCTTAATGATGCAATCGCTGTACCGGTAGAAGCGGTACCTAAAGCCATTACTGCAGAAGTTGTAGCTCCTGCCGCTGCAAACCCGCCTGCTGTTCCTACTGCAGCGCCACCGATTCCGCCCAATAATACACCGGCGCCAATAGATACTTCCTTTAACTTTCCTCTATCGTATTTGGGTATAGTAAAATCATCTATACGGACTACATTGAATTCCGGCCTGCATTGTATTTTTTCAATCAAATCTGAAAAATATTCGAAACTTTTTAATATTTTCAGTTCTCTTTTTCCCAGATCATCCATCTGCTTATTTGTTATTTCCTGCTGCTTTTCAAATTTTTCTAAATTTTTGCTGTGTCTTGACTTGGCTGCTTCCATAGTATCAGAAGCTTCTTTCATTTTTGCAGCACCATGAATACTACTGCCAATTCCGCCAACCCCAGCCGCTATAGCTAATCCTCCGATAATAAATGGTAATGGCATATCCTCTACTCCTTTTCCAACATTTTTAGTTTCTTACACGCATTATAATTAAGCTCATAATATTCTTCCCTGGAGATGGTTTCAGAAAAAAACATTTCATAGCAATCATCAATTCTGCACCACAAAGGCCTGTTTTCGTAAATAGAGCACAGATTTCCTTGTAAATATCTGCAGATCCCGTCTCCTCTATCTAAGCTTTTGTAGTGTTCATCTCGATCCACATGACGACAGCATATTCCGCATTTATCACATTGAAACATTACTCAAACACCAGTCTGTTATTTTTATCTGACATAAAAGTATCAAAATCACCTTTCCAGGGAAGTTTTATATGTAATTGTTCATAAGTATTCTTCAAAATATCATTAATTTCCTGTTCTGATCCGGCATTCTCCAATTTTTCTGTCACGCTGTTAAATACCGCAGTCTCTTTTCTGAATTTTTCCAGATCTATCTGCATAAGCTCTGCAGCATATCTTTCAAAATACTGGGCCTGTTCCCGGAAATACGCCACAGTTTTGTCAATCGTTGAAATATTATTCAGCACACAAACAAGTTTGTTCACTATTTCGTTTCTATCTAAGAAAAATAAAAGTGTACAGCTCATGATCCCTGTTACAAACACACCGCAAAATGTACTGACAATATCTCCAATTACCGGCATTTGCCCTAGCGGAGTTTTCTGAACTGCTTCTGTAACAACAGTTCCCACAACTACGCTGGCACCTGTCGCAAGGATCTTCGCTACCGCCCGGATTCTTTCTCCTAATGGCAGATTATCCGGATTAAAGAACAACACCTTCAGTGCCTGGACCAGGGAAGCCCAGCACTGTCTGATAATCCGGATGAGATTTTTTGCTGTAGTAAAAAATATATTACAGATTGTGGTGGTCAGACTGGAAAGAGCCCCTGCCAGAAATCCCTCTTTAAATTTTTCAAGAACTTCTTTATACTTAGACTTTGCTGACTCAATTCCTTTTTTTAATCCATTTCCAATTGCCTCACATATCTCAGAACAACTCATACCAGAATTCTTTTGTGCCGCCTGGAATTCCTCTTTTACAGAAAACCAGAGCTCCATGAAGACAAATCCCAGTGCCTGTCTGATTCCCATAGCAGCCCCTACCTTACCGGAAGCTTTTGCTACATCTTTTGCGAATCCAGAGCTGGTATAGTATGCCTGTGCCTTTCTTTTTTCATAATTCTTTTTACTCTTTTCATATTCCGTCAGAAGCTTTTCTTTAACATCTTCCGGCAATGGCTCTCCTTTTTTTCCATTCCAGTTTACTTTGTCAGGATTATCCTCACACCATTTTATATATTCTGGAATACTCTTGTCCTTCATATTATTATTGAGAGCCGCATTTGTAAATTTCAGATTTTGTGGGTCATTTGCTAAATCTACGCCTGATAGACCTGCTAAAACCCTGCCACGGTCATTGTAGATTTCTTTAGCTGATATAGTATGGTCCAATTGCCCCTGTTTTTCTAGAGGAACGCCTTTATTAGTAGGAAAAATCGTTCTTCCGGTATATGTGTCTTCCATTCCTTTTCCTGTTGTGCGGAAATTTTCTTTTGCGTCTTTCACTATAGCCTTATAACGTGGATCTCCATGATATTCTGCTGTGTTATAAGTTCCTCTGTTTTGATACGCATATTCATTGCTTTTATTTTTATAAATCATTTGGGGATCGGTACCAATTTTTTCCACATTATGCAGGGTATCTACATCTCCTCCGTACCTGTCATTCACCAGGAAATCCAGCCCGAAAGAAGTAATAATACTCTCCACGATTACTCTTTCATACTGTTTAAATAAATCTCCCATAACATTATCACCAGGCTGCATAGAGGCGCCATTTCCCACCTGTGCTACAAAACTATTACCCATAACAAAATCACCTTTTCTCCTGCTTATTTCTTCAGTCTACTATTTTAATATAAGTTCTCCCAGTTCTTCACAAAGATGCAAATATTCTTTCAGCTTTTCAGTAATTTCTTCTAATGTGTCCCGCCCAATTCCGATTTCATCGCTTACCTGATATATAAATTCTTTTTCCTTTATGTCATACTCCTTATCTACCAAGACGAGTCCCAAAAGCTCCAGCACAATAATCTTCTTCGACTTCATATCCGAAATGGAATTAACTTCTCTCACTATTTCCTCTACACTCTTCTCATAACTGTCAGGAGGAGCTATCTGCATTTCTGCACAGTAGCTTTGTATCATCTCTTTCTCATCTTCCGCAAAAACTTGATTTGCATTAGCCGCATGTATACATAAATCTAAAAATAACTCTTTCTCTTTTGATTTAAGTTCTGATAAAAACATAAAATCTTCCTCTCTTTCATATTACATAACAATATTATATATAATCCCCTAGACACATTTTGTCATTTTGATATAAAATTTAACTGTATTTCACGTTGCTAATGTAATCCTTCTGACTGGCCAGCCAGAATTCAATACCTTTCCCAAAAACCTCTGCCCTAATCGTATACACGTCTTTATCTTTTTTAATTATCCTCGCTGTTGGAAGCCTGTCTAAAATATTGTCAATAGCACCTCCATTATATTGAAAGATGACTGTCCTTAAAGTTCCCCCATACATAAATTGAATTCTCTTGCGGAATTCTCCTTCTTCAAACCGTTCTGTATAAGGCACAGAAAAATGTCTCTGGAGTACATAAACTTTTTTAATGTGATCCACTCTGTAAATAGTCGGGTAGATGTCCTTAGGATTTTGAAATTCCTTCTCTTTATCAATGTCTTCAATAAAAGCTGTCATATAAAAATAGAACTCAGAAAACATGATCCCGACAGGTTTTACCACCCTCTCTACAGTCTTTGCTTCCTTTTGCCTTTCGTATTCTATTTTTATGTAACATTGATTTTTTACAGCTTTTTCAAGGGTATATAAAATTTCCAGTAATTTCTTTCCATGTCTTAATTCCACATAGTGATGGATTTCATTATCTAGAAGTTCTTTTACAAACTTTCTGTCTTTTTCTTCAGACAGGCACCCTAAAAGTTTATAGATAATCGGCAATATCTCTGCTTTTACCAAGGCTCTGCTTTCCAGCAAGATCTTACAGACCGCTAAAACCTCTTCTTTTGATAAATGATTACAGATTTTTGTTTCCAGCCGATATCCCCCAGCCCCTTTATCAAAGACGATCTCTTCAATTTCTCCGGTCTCGCTGCTCCGGTTCTGAAGAAAGCACTGAATATCTGCAATATCCCTTTGTATGGTCCTGGGTGCTACTGCAAAAGCCATACTTTCCTGTTCCTTATATATCACTCTTCCCTGTTTCAATCTTGAGTAAATTGATAGTATTCGTTCTGCCTTATCTTCTGAATTTCTTTTCATATAATGCCTCCTGCGCAGCCTCCTTCATCCGAGGTATCTTGCTATCATTATAGAACACCCCATGGACATATATTGTCATTCACATATTTATTTTAAGTAGACATATTTTGTCCTCAAATTCCACATTTTGTCCTGTTACGAGACATAATTTTATAGAAAATAGTATAGCATTATAGTTGTCCTATTACAAGACAGGAGGTGTGGAATGGCCCGTATTATTGACAGCAACGAGAAAAATATGATCGGTGAAAAGCTAAAACAGCTCCGCAGAGAAAAGAACCTGAGCCAGCAGCAGCTTTCTGATCGTCTGGAAACTCTGGCGATCTATGTCTGCAGAGGTTCTATTTCAAGAATTGAAGACAGAAGCCGCACAGTCACTGATATTGAGCTGTACGGCCTTTCACAGGTATTATCTGTTCCTATTGAAGAATTTTTCAAAAAATGATAACGGCCGTCTAAGTCATCGGAAGACAGACTTAGGCGGCCATTTTTCGCAGTTTTTATTTCAATTATTTTCTTTTTTATTTTCCCAATCCAAACTCCTCTGCCAGCTTCTTAAATCCCGGCATGGAATTAACGATAGTTTCATATGCCACACAGTAAGCGATACGCACATACCCCGGGCATGCAAAAGAAGAACCGGGAACAATGAGGATATGATATTTCTTCGCTGCCTCGCAGAACACTTTCTCATCTTCTACAGGAGACTTTACAAAAAGATAGAAAGCTCCCTCCGGTTTGATACAGGAGAATCCCAGATCCTTAAGTCCCTGATACAGGGCATTTCTGTTTTTGTCATAATAAGGCACATCTGCTTTTGCGTCAAGGCATCTGGCTACTGCACGCTGCATAAGGGAAGGGGCGTTTACAAATCCCAGGATCCTGGTAGCTACATTGGCGCCATTCTGAAGATCTTCAGAATCTGCGGCCTCGTCAGGGATCACCAGATATCCGATCCGCTCTCCCGGAAGAGAAAGGGATTTGCTGAAGGAGTATCCCACAATAGTATCCTTATAATATTTTGTAAGATAGGGAACCTCCACTCCGTCATAAGCCAGTTCCCGATAAGGCTCATCAGAGATCAGATAGATATCTGTTCCGAATTCCTGCTCTTTCTTCTCCAGGATCCCGGCCATGGCCTTGATGGTTTCTTCAGAATATACCACGCCGGTAGGATTGTTGGGGGAATTGACGATCACTGCTTTTGTCTTTCCGGTGATCTTCTCTTCCATCTCTTTGAGATTAGGCTGGAAAGTTTCCGTATCCGGGCTTACGACTACCACTTCTCCCTGATAGTTTGCCACATAAGAGTTATATTCTCCAAAGTAAGGCGCAATTACCAGGACCTGATCCCCGGGATTTAAGATGGTTTTCAGGATCACGTTTAATCCCCCTGCCGCTCCTACGGTCATCACGATATTATTCTCATGAAAAGCTGTGCCAAAGCGCTGATTCAGGGAATCTGCCACTGCTTTTCTCACATCTTCATATCCGCTGTTGCTCATATAGCCGTGGAGCATAACCGGATCGTCGTTCTCCACTTCTTTTATAATGGCTTCCTTTACCTCTGCAGGCGCGGGAACATTTGGATTTCCCAGACTGAAATCATATACATTTTCTGCTCCATATTCCTGGGCCATCTTTTTGCCTTCTTCAAACATCGCGCGGATGGCAGAACTGTTTTTCACAAAACCCTTCATACTGTCTGCTATCATTTTACTTTTCCTCCTGTCTCCCTGTATGGCACCATGGCCTTTTCAGGCCTTATCATCTGGCATGCCGGCCGCAGGGACATTATGCTTTTTCTATTATATGCCTTTTCCTTCTTTTTCGCAATGGTCCAGTTTTTCTTCCAGAAAATCTGCGATCTTTTCCGCAGCTCTTCCGGAAATACAGCTTTTCTGAGCCTCTTTCATAGCCTGGATCTGATCGGGAGATTCCAGCAGCCGGATTCCCTCTTCCACCTGATCCTCTATGGACTTTGGCGCTATGGACATCTTATGTCTGACAAAAAATCTCCGGTTAGCGCTTTCACATCCCGGTATAGGGGCTGTATGGACAATGGGGATACGGGATACCGCCGCTTCTGTGGAAGTCAGTCCTCCCGGCTTGGTGTAAATAATGTCGCAGGCTTTCATATACAGTTCCATCTGGCTGGTTTTTCCGATGATAAATACATCCTTTTCTCCCTCATATTTTTTCTTCAGTTTCTGGAAGATCTTTTTATTGCTTCCGCAGATCACGGCAATTCCTTCTAATCCGCCGATCTCTTTCCAGAGTCTATCTGTCAGCTTTTCCAGATCCCCGGCTCCCATGCTTCCGCCCATGAGCAGGAACATTTTCCGGTCTTTGGGAAAGCCCAGATATTCCCTTGCTTTCTCTTTGTCAGCTTTCATTCTGAACCTGCGGCTTACAGGGATTCCAAAAGGAAGAAGCTTCTCCTCTGGAATCCCCCTTTTCACACAGGTATCCAGAAGCTCTTCATGGGGAACGATATAATAATCACAGTCTGTTTCTTCCCAGAAAGGTATGCAGGTGTAATCCGTCATAACCACCACAGTAAGAGGCAGGGAAACACCTTTTCTTTTCATATAGGTGAGCGTTTCCGCCGGATAAAGATGGGGCATGACAATAGCGTCGAATTTTTCCTTTTCCAGATACGGCCCCAGATATTTCGCCATTTTTGAATTTACATAATATACCGGAGATTTTTTAGTCAGCCGGCTGACTGCCATTCCCAGACTGTATACGGCTCCGAAAACATGAGGAGTCTTCTTCACCGTATTTACATATACATCTCCTACGGTATCTGAGACTTTCTGTCCTGCCAGGACCAGATAATCAAACATTAGGGCTTCATGGCCTCTGGCCTCCAGTTCCTCTTTCAGGGCCATTCCTGCGGCGTCGTGGCCCCCTCCTGTTTTACATGATAATATTAAAACCTTCATTTCTAATTTCTCCTGAATATAAATTTAACTTCCCTGTTTTCCAGATGGCGCAGCTCTTCTTTATGTTTATCCAGCACTATCGCGAAGATCAGAAAGGTTCCTGTCCCAAATACCGGAGGAATTCCGCAAAGAATACTGCTTACAAGCCAGCACAGATAAGTAACCCCTGTTCTCAGACTGTGAGGATTGACGATCACCACAAGAGAAAAAAGAAGATACCAGAAGATCAGCAGTTCCAGGCTGTGAAGGAAAGGATATAGACCTGCCAGGACGCCAAAAGTCACGGCAATCCCCTTTCCTCCTTTGGCTCTTCCTCCAAATAGCGGGCAGGCATGGCCCAGCACCGGACCTGCCATGATCAGGGCAAAGCCCAGCTCCTGAGTACCCAGGTTTCCCGCAGCCAGATGGACCGGCAAAAAGCCTTTCAGAAGATCACAGACGAGGACCAGAGTCCCCCAGAAGGGGCCTGCATGAAGAAAAACATTGGCCGTTCCCGGATTTCCGTCGCTGCTTATCTCCCGGATGTCCAGGCCGCAGAAGACTTTTGGGATCAAAGCCCCAAACATGATCCCTCCGGCCAGATAAGCCAGAAAGAAATAAACCACATATTGTAAGATCATTTTTTCATCACCTGCTTTCTGTCCCAGGATCTGATCATCCTCCGAAATTCCGGTATGTACAGACACAAAGTCAGAAACATGATCACAGTTACCACGGCGGTCAGTCCATTGGCCCAGGCCAGAGGGATCTCCGGCCAGACAACCAGAAGGAATAGCAGGATAAACAGGGCGCCTGTACAGAATTTTCCAAACCATTTTGCCCCGTCCAGCTTCCTGCCGTGTCGGAGATTGATCAGTCCCATAACTGCCATGAAGCCTTCTTTGATCACCATTAAAGCAAACAGATATCTCATGGCCTCATACCGAAAGGCCAGACACAGGGCAATGGCACCATGGGTCAGTTTATCTGCTACCGGATCCAGAAACTTGCCGAATTCCGTGATCATATGGAATCTTCGAGCTACCTGGCCGTCCAGAAAATCTGTGATATAAGACACCAGGATCACGCCCGCTGCCAGATAATAATCGCTCCTGTCCTTGGCGTTTAGATAAAGGAAACAAAATAAAGGGATCAATAAAATGCGAAAGTACCCCATACAGTTAGGTATGGAGTACAATTCTTGTTTTTTTATCTTTTTCATATCTATCATTCCTATCTTTTTTCAGATAGTAATAACTGTAGCACGACCCTTCTTTCCTGTCAAGAAAGTCCGGTCTCATCAAAGTCCTTTCACAACCTCCATCGCTTTCTGCAGCTGATTGTCCTCTTCGTGAGAAATAGAGGTCTCCTGCTCCAGTCCCTGATCAAGCTCCACCGTTACGTCCGGCTCAATTCCTGTACCATGGATACACCTGCCGCTGGGGGTATAATATTTTGCAGTTGTGGTCTTGATCGCGCTGCCGTCTGTAAACGGTATCAGGCTCTGGACGATCCCCTTTCCAAAGGTAGTAGTCCCTACAAGGGTGCCGGTCCCATAGTCCTGGATAGCTCCGGCAAATATTTCCGAAGCGCTGGCGCTGTTTCCATTGACCAGCACAGCCAGAGGGATCTCCAGCTCATTTTCTCCGCTGCAGGTATATTCCTCCCGGTTTCCGTCTTTATCTTCTGTGTACACGATCATTCCTTCCGGAAGGATATCTTCCAGGATATCGCAGACTGATGTGAGAAGCCCTCCCGGATTATTCCGCACATCAATGATCAGCCTCTCCAAGCCCTGATCTTCCAGATCCTCAAAAGCTTCTTTATATTGAGGTTCTGTCTGCTCCGTAAATTCATACAGGGCAATATACCCGATCTGGTCATCCAGCATCTCATGTTCCACCACAGGGATGTTCACTTCCTCCAGAGGCACATCGATCTCCAGGTATTCACTTTCCCCTTCTCTTGCTATGGTAAGATGAGCGGTATCCTGAGAGCTTTTCACCTTATCCACCACCTCTGACAGCTCCATTCCCGAGATGGATTCCCCGTTCACCTGGATCAGCACGTCTTCCGGCTGGAGTCCGGCTTCTGCTCCCGGAGCCCCTTCATAACAACGTACTACCTTTACCTCTCCTGTATCCGCATCCTGCTGCATGACCACGCCGATCCCCTCATAGGATCCGGTAGTCTCTGTGGTCAGCTCTTCATATTCCTCGCTGGTATAGTAAGCAGAATAGGGATCTCCCAGGCTGGCCATCATACCCTTGTACATATATTCTTCCATTTCTTCGTCATCAACATCTCCGGTATAGCTTTCCTTTACTGTGTCCTCGATGTATTTTGCTTTCTGTACAAAGCTGTCTGTGACCGCTCCCTGGTTTCTCTCATTGGACTGTACCACATCATAGATTTTCAGGCCTCCGCCTCCAATGACCAGAGTACATGCCATTCCCACTATAAAGCCTTTTCTGAATCTGCCCTGTTCCATGTCTCTTCCTCCATCTTCTTTTTCCGCTTACAGAAATGCTGGCAAGACCCACAACCTCTGTGTGTCCTGCCAGCTTTGCTAACCTGTTCTTTCGTTCTTTACTTTTCAAATATCTGCTTATACCCTCAGATGTTTTCTTACAGAGAAAATACTTCCTATAAAACCGATGCCGATCCCCAGTCCCAGTCCCACAGGAACCAGATACTGGAACACATCCGATACAGGCAGGAACTGAAGAAAACTTCCAATATTCTGGAATCTTTCCACTACGTAAGTAATAATCCTGTTATATAAAAAGTATAAAATACAGATGGGAATTGCCGCGCCAATGGCTCCCAGAAGGATCCCTTCTATCACAAAAGGTGATCTTACAAAGAAGTCCGTGGCGCCGATCAGTTTCATGATCCCGATCTCTTCCTGACGTACTGAAATACCCATAGTGATCGTATTCCGGATAAGGAAAAGAGCGACGATCAGAAGGATCAGCACAATGGCAACAGACACATATCCGATCAGCCGGTTAAAGGTGGAAAGAACATCCGCTGCAGCCTCAGACTGCTCCACTCTTCGCACGCCGTCCAGGCTTTTAATATAATTTACCAGATCATCCTGTCCCTCTACATCTTTCAGATACACATCATATCTGGAAGAATTGGCCAGAGGATTATCCTGCATAAAGCCTTCTGCCAGATCATCATTGTCCTCGCCAAGATATACCTTGCTGTAATCCGCCCAGGCTTCATCAGCAGATATGTAATCCATGTCCGCCACTTCCGGACGGTCATGGATCTCTCTTCCAATCTCATCAATCTGGTCCTGGGTGATATCTTCGTCAAAATATACCAGGACAGCAATTCCTTCCTCAGCGGAATGAACGATATAGTTAAAATTCATGACCAGTGCCAGGAACAGTCCGAAAAGGAAGATACAGGCGGCCATGGTAGAGATAGACGCCAGTGAGAATCTCAGGTTACGCCAGATATTTTTAAATCCCTGTTTAAATATGTATGCAATAGTACTAATTCGCATTCCGATATTCCCCTTCCTGTTCGTCGCTGACGATCACACCTTTTTTCATGGTGATCACACGTTTTCTGAAAGCGTTGACGATTTCTCTGTTGTGAGTAACTACAAGGACAGTAGTTCCTCTCTCATTGATCTCCTCCAGTAGCTTCATGATCTCAAAGGAGTTTTTCGGATCCAGATTTCCTGTAGGCTCGTCAGCCAGCAGGATACTTGGTCTGTTTACCAGAGCTCTGGCAAGGGCGACTCTCTGCTGTTCGCCTCCTGAGAGCTGATCCGGTTTGGATTTGTACTTCTCTGCCAGACCTACCAGTGTCAGTACTTCAGGAACTCTTTTTCTGATAATGCGGGTAGGGCGTTCAATAACCCTCTGTGCAAAGGCCACGTTTTCGTAAACATTTCTGTCCTTTAACAGACGGAAATCCTGGAACACAACACCTACTCCCCTGCGGTATTTTGCCACTTTTCTCCGTCTCAGCTTATTGAGCTGCTGGCCGTTTACAGTAATCGTTCCGCTTGTGGGATCCAGTTCTTTTAAAAGCAGTTTTATCAGCGTGGACTTTCCGGAACCGCTGTTTCCCACTACGAACACAAATTCACCCTTCTCTACGTGAAGATTCATATGGTCAATGGCCGGCTGGCCTTTACTGTATGATTTGCTCACGTCTACTAAATCAATCATAATAACCTCCTGTTTTCCTATCGAGAGGCATTCTCCTCTCTTTAGTAATCAAGCGTTTCCATATATTTCATGTATTTCACTACCATCAGAGCGATCTTGAATGTAATAGCATCCTCAAAGACTCTCAGATCCAGCCCGGTGCTCTTCTGCAGCTTGTCCAGCCTGTAGACCAGAGTATTTCTGTGTATATAAAGCTGTCTGGAAGTTTCTGAAACATTCAGGCTGTTTTCAAAGAACTTGTTGATGGTAGTCAGTGTCTCCTCGTCAAAATCATCAGGAGATTTTCCGTCAAAAATTTCCCGGATAAACATTTTGCACAGAGGAATGGGGAGCTGATAGATCAGACGTCCGATCCCCAGGGAACTGTAAGCGATGACCTCTTTCTCACCGAAGAAGATCTTTCCTACATCCAGAGCCATCCTGGCTTCTTTATAAGAACGGGAAACCTCCTTCAGGTCTTTCACGATAGTCCCGTAAGCAATATGGGTCTTGCCGTCTTTTTCTACTCCCAGTGTTGACAAAATGGTATATGCTGTTTTTTCCAGCTGTGCATAATCGTCGGAAGGGGCCAGTTCCTTCACGATGATCACGCTCTTCTCATCTACAGCAGTAACAAAATCTCCGGATTTTCCACCCAGAAGGTTCTTGATATTTTCCAGGGAACCATAATCTTTCTCCTGGTTTGTTTCAAGGATATAAACCACTCTGCGGGCTTCCATTTCGATATGGAGTTTTTTCGCCCGGTTCTGGATATCTACCAGCAGCAGATTATCCAGAAGAAGATTTTTGATAAAATTATCTTTGTTAAATCTCTCTTTATATGCGGTCAGCAGTCCCTGGATCTGAAAAGCCACAAGCTTTCCCAGGGTATAGGCATCATCCGCCTGGCTGTCCAGGATCAGTATGTATTCCAGCTGATGATCATCATAGATCTTGAAATACAGATTATTCCTTACCACCTGGCTGTCCGCCGGAGAATTGGCAAATGCCACAACTTCTTCTTCACCGCATACGCTTTCTTCAAAAGTAGTGGCCAGTACTTTACCCTCCATGTCGGTTACGCAAAAGTCCGTTCTGGATATTCCCTTCAGTCCATCCAGAGTATTCTGAAGTATCTGGTTTGAAATCATTTTGTCTCCCTCTTTCATCATATAGTTTTATTATTTGTATCCCATAATATAAAAAACCCTACTATATATACTAATACAGAATGCTGAAAAAATAAAGAGAAAATCTTAAATTATTACATATTTTTTTCATTTGTAATAATTTGTTCATATTTCCTTCTTTTCTTCTTTATAACTGGAAACCATTTTTTTAAAGATATTTTTTTCCATGATCTTCCCCAGCCAGGCTGGCTTAAGACCGGGGCCTTTCCAGATCTCCTGACAGTTTCCCAGGCTGAACCAGACTCTGGAATTGATCATTTTCCGGTTCTTTTTCACAAATTTTTCCAATTCAAAAGTCCTGGAACAGCTCAGTACAGCCTGGGGACTGATGGCATTGATCTCATTGATCACCCGGTCTACCTGATCGCTCTCGCCGGTCAGAAGGCAGTCTCTCCCTGCCACAACTATATCCGGATATTTTTCATCTAAATACCGATGCATTTCCTCTGCATCCTCCAAAGTCTCTCCCAGTATAAAAATACGATTCCTGTATTGGGATAACAGCCAGAAAAGCGTGGCCATAAAATCATGTCTGGAAATTTCTTCCTCTATTTTTCCATCATGAAGTCCTGCTGCCCAAAGCACCTCCGGGTCATCCGGCACTGCTTTGTCCAGCATCTGGATATATTCTTTCAGCTCCGGATCCTTCTGGGCTGCCATGAACAGCTTCATGGTAAGGGTTCCGTAAGTGGACAGGGACTCTTCCTGAAGCCAGTGGACATTTATGCTCTCAATAACTTCTTCCACCGAGCAGGTATCCAGGGAAATCCCCATAATCTCAATTTTTTCATTCATAGTTAAAGCTCCATCAAATGTCTTTCTCCAGCTGCTTCATCAAATAACGTCCTACCACCGGTGAAAAGCCGGATATATTCCGTATATAGGCAAAATCTTTACCGAATATTTTTTTCTCTGCAGCCAGATCCTTCTCCTCTCCTGCAAAAACCCCGAGGACACAGACGCCCTGATTCCGCAGTTTCCGCACCTCAAATCCCGTATCCTGGACTGCATATTTTCCGTGATACGGCTGAGGATTTCTGGCATTCGGTCTGTTCAGGATCACGTCATAAGGCCTTCCGTCACTTAAAACGATCAGGATCTTATGCTCCTCATCCCTGGCCAGCAGTCCGTGACCTGCAGCCTTGATGGCAAGGCCGTCCCGGTTATTGGAGGAAGTGATATATTCAAAAATGTTTGCATTTTCCTTTCGATCTGCGTCATAATCCCGGAACTGGTGGAGAATGGTATAATCCCAGAATGTGCAGAAACTCATTACCCGGTGGGGGATCTCCACGTTGCTCAATGCTTCACTTAATATATAAGCCTGGATAGCCACCTGCCCCTGGCGGCTTCTCTGAGAACCGCTGGCATCGATCAGCACGTCCACCACAAAGCTGGAGTCCTCTGCATGAAGCTCTCTTTTAAAGACCTTTGCGTCCTCCGTTCTTCCGATCCGCCAGAGTCTGGAGGGGATCACGATCCCCCGGTCAGACAGGGTCTCTTCCGACTCATCCCGCATAACAAGAGTTTTCTTCAGCATCTCTGTCAGTATCCGGATATTATTTTTCACCAGGCGGTGATTATCATAATACTCATAAAGATTTTTATCTTTCTGTTTTCTGGCATACTCATACTGATAATTTCTGAGCACCGGTCCCTTCAGGATCCCCTTTGTAAAATACAGGCTGCAGTCTCCGTGGATCCCTCTGCACAGAAGATAGTTCAGACGTTTCTCCTCGGATTCTTTCAGAAAAGTCTTCCCATAGTTTCTCTCTACATAGGAATACATTTTCGCAAGAGCCTTTTCGTCTACCACCAGTACTCTCTTCTTCGTATCTTTCTGCTCTTCTTCCTCAGGCGCCTCTTGGGCCTCCATCTGATCCAGACCGGTCATATTTTCCGATACTTTATCCAGATAAGTCTCCAGACTTCCGTTTAATGCCTCTTCGTCCAGATAATCCTGCCAGGAAAATTCCGCCAGTTCTTCCAAAGTTACTGCCAGAACGTTCTCCAGATCTCCATGCTGCCGTTCAAAATAAGGATCCACCACCTCATTATAAAGCTGGTCGGTAACCCTTATGATGTCCATGGTGTTTTCCGCCTGATCCAGACTTTCCACCATGTCCATCCATCTCCGCTGTCTTGCCGGAGCAGGTTCGGATCCGGAGAGGATTTCTTTAAACAGAGAGATCTTCAGTCTTCCCGCCGCGTTTTCCTGAAGATGGTTAAAATCCCTCTCCAGCACATCCTCGCAGGCTTTTTTTCTGATGGAAGACACACCTTCCCTCTCCTTCATAATTTTCCCGGAAACCGCAAATTCAATACAGAGCTGGGCCAGGTTCATCAGCGGCGCTTCCATAGCATGAAGATAGATCTTTTTTACCAGATAGAGCGAATATGCTTCCCTGTCAAAAAATTTTGCAAACGCCCCCTGCTTAATACCATCATACAAAGCAATATATTTAGAGCGGGCAAAAGCCTGAAGATCCGGTTTAAATTCCAGGCCGTAATCTCCGCTGACTGTCCACATGAGATTTTTTATTCGGTTTTCCAGTTCCAGCTGAAATTCGTCCATAACTACCTCTATCCTTCAAATACATCCCCTGCAGTCCAGGATTCCGGTATTCTGGTCATCACCACATCCTGAACGATCTCTTTTTCAAAGATATCAAAACATTTGTTAACCACTCCCATCTTTACTGCGAGAGCCGGTTTTAATCCCTTTTCCACAGTCTTCAGGGCGCCGATCACTCCGCGGAGATCCAGAGCCTTGGTAGTGATCTCACTGTTATATGCTTTCAATTGCAGGTCCATAAAAAGTCCGATCCACTGCTTCAGCGCATTATCCTTTATCCTGGGGAATTTTCTTTTCAGGATAAATTCCAGGGTTTCCTCATCCTGGGCAGGCATGTCAATGACCAGGAAACGGGACACCAATGCTTCATTCAACTCTTTGGTACCTGCATAACCATAATTCATTGTAGCAATAAAACGGGCAGCCTCATGCATATCGATCCTGTCATATCCCGGTACATCAATACATCTTCTGTAATCCAGTGCCGCGTGGAGAACAGAAACCGCATCATTCTTTGCCATATTGATCTCGTCCAGGATCCCGAATCCGCCATACTGGGCGCAGCGGTATATACTGCCCTTCCGAAGCTGTACCTGATTATCTACAAAAGTATCTGTGCCGATCAGATCCCCGCTGTTTGTATTTACATGAAAGGATACATTATAAACCGGTCTTCTGAAGATCCATGCAAGGTTTTCTGCCAGAATATTCTTTCCTGTAGCCTTAGCCCCTGTAAGGAGAAGGTTTTCGCCCTGGAGCACCGCAGCGATCCCCATTTCCAGCACTTCTCTTCCGTAAAAGGGCATATCCGGCTGGGAAACTCTGTTTTTCTCTTCCTCCGCCACCGGATAACGGCTTCTGAAGGCTTCTACCTCCTGAATAAGCCCCTTATCCACCTGCTGTTCTCTTAAAAAATCTAATGTATGATCCATCTCTTTCCTCTCCTGACCTCTTTTTTCCCATAACAGAACCAAGGCCGCCGCAAGGAACAGTTCACTTGTTTCATGCAGCAGCCCCGGAATTTCTCTCGCTGTTTATACTTCGAATAACAGATCTCCATAGGACGGCATCGGCCAGATCTCTTTGTCTACGATCATTTCCAGTTCATCTACCGGCTTTCTCAGAGCGTCCATTGCCGGAATCACCTGACGGCGGTAGAAATAAGCCTTGTCTCTGCCATCTTCCATATCATGGGCTTTCTCTGATACAGTCTTAAGATTTTCCATAGCGTCCTTTGTCTCTTTAAGGAGCTGGGAAGTCTTCTGTAAAAGTTCTGTCTGTACATCTACATCCAGCACTCCTGCAGCCACAATAGCATTAATAGAGTCCGCCAGATTTTTTGTATATTTGATCACTGCCGGGATGATCTGCTTTCCGGCAACATCCAGCATTGTCTTTGCTTCTATATTGATAGCCTTTGAATAAGTCTCGTATTTGATCTCCTGTCTGGATTCCAGCTCTGCCTTTGTAAATACGCCGAACTTTTCAAAAAGCTCTACCGCTTTGTCAGAAGTCAGGGTATCTACTGCTTCCACCATACAGGTCAGATTTGGAAGGCCTCTTCTTTCGGCTTCTTCCACCCATTCCTGGGAATATCCGTTTCCGTTAAATACGATCCTCTGGTGTTCTGTAAAGTTTTTCTTGATCAGATCATGGACTGCCAGACTGAAGTCTTCTGCTTTTTCCAGCTCATCACAGGCTTCTTTAAAGGCTTCTGCCACGATGGTATTCAGTACCACGTTAGCAGGTGCTATGGAATCTCTGGAACCCACCATACGGAATTCAAATTTATTTCCTGTAAAGGCAAACGGTGAGGTTCTGTTTCGGTCTGTCGTATCCCGCATAAACTCAGGAATAGATTTTACGCCGGTTTCCAGTTTTTCACTTTCAATACTGTGGTCTGCCATACCTGTGGTGATCAGCTGGTTCATAACATCTGTAAGCTGGTCTCCCAGGAAAACAGAAACAATTGCCGGAGGCGCCTCGTTAGCTCCCAGACGATGATCGTTTCCAACATCAGAGGCAGACTCTCTTAAAAGATCCGCATGTCTGTCTACGGCTTTCAGTACACAGCTTAAAATAAGAAGGAACTGGATATTTTCATGAGGCGTATAGCCCGGGTCCAGAAGGTTCACGCCGGTATCTGTAGTCAGGGACCAGTTATTATGCTTTCCGGACCCGTTTACTCCCGCAAAAGGCTTCTCATGAAGAAGGCACTTCATTCCGTGCTGGGAAGCTACTCTTTTCAGAGTCTGCATAATGATCTGATTATGATCTACTTCTACATTGGCTTCCGCAAAGATAGGCGCCAGCTCGTGCTGGGCCGGGGCAACTTCATTGTGCTGGGTCTTGGCAGTAACCCCCAGTTTCCACAGCTCCTCATTTACATGTTTCATGTATGCAGAAACCCTCTGGCGGATAGTTCCCAGATAATGGTCATCCATTTCCTGGCCTTTCGGAGGCATGGCGCCAAAGAGCGTTCTTCCTGTAAATACCAGGTCTTTTCTCTTGCTGAACATCTTCTCGCTTACCAGGAAATACTCCTGTTCTGCTCCTACGGAAGGAACCACTCTTTTGGCTGTAGTATCTCCGAAAAGCCGTACCAGCCGAAGAGCCTGCGTGCCTACCGCCTGCATGGAGCGGAGAAGAGGTGTCTTCTGATCCAAAGCTTCCCCTGTATAGGAACAGAAAGCTGTAGGAATGCACAGAGTAGCTCCAGCCGCATCATGTCTGACAAAAGCAGGAGAGGTACAGTCCCAGGCAGTATAGCCTCTGGCCTCAAAAGTTGCTCTCAGTCCCCCGGACGGGAAAGAAGAGGCATCCGGTTCTCCCTTGATCAGTTCCTTTCCGGAAAAGCTCATAAGTACCTTGCCGCTTGGCAGGGGAGCAGTAATAAAAGCATCATGCTTCTCTGCTGTAACACCGGTAAGCGGCTGGAACCAATGAGTATAGTGAGTAGCGCCTTTCTCAATAGCCCACTCTTTCATCTCATGGGCGATCACATCAGCCACCTCCAGAGACAGCTCCTTGCCCTCCAGTATTGTCTGTTTCAATTCCTTATAAACCTTCTTTGGAAGACGCTGCTGCATTACAGAATCATTAAATACATCTTCTCCAAATATCTCGGTTACATTGGTATATTCGCCCATACTCCGGCTCCTTCCTCTTTTACATTTTTTTAAAACTGTTACTAAGATACCGCAAAAACCCTGAAAATGCAAGTATTTTTTACAGTTTACATAAAGTTCCCGCTCCCAGGACCATCAGACAGAGACCGCTGATCCAGGAAATATCCCTCTGAAAAAAATCCTGAAAACGGTTTCCCGCCTTCAATCCTGCCTCCATCATAACCATTCCCCCCAGAAAGACTCCCGGGATCAAAAAACCGGTCCGGGCCTGTACAAGTCCTGTACCTATACCTGCCGCCACTCCATCCAGGGAAAGAAGAACTGCCAGAAGTATCCCCTGAAAATAGTCCAGTTCTCTGACTTTCTGTTCCTTTTGGGATTTTCCCGGAAAAAAGAACCGGAACATCCGGTATCCTCCCATAGCAAGAAGGACGGCAGCTCCCGCAGTCAGGGCAAAAGTCCTGGGAAAAAATTCTTCTATTATACTGCCCGCCCAGATACCGGCTGCCAGAAGGAGGCTCATGACCAGATTCATGACCAGTATGATCTTTCCGGACAGTCTGACATTCTGTGTCCCATATGAAAAACTGACCACAAAAGAATCTGTGGTCAGTGCGATGATCAGTAAAATCCCGTTTAAAAAAGCTATCCCGTTCATAGCACACCATCATTTTTTCTGTTTCTATATCATATGACGGTGTTTCCATTGAGGTTTCTTTCACTTTTCAGACAGTTCCGTCTCCTCGGAAGTTTCCTGTTTCAGGGATGTGTCCTGTTTCTGAATATCTTCGGATATTCCGGAAGGATCTGACTCCCGCAGAACCTCTGCTCCGCCGGCAGCTTCCGGTATTTCATTTACATTATTGATCAGCGGCGCTTTATCATTTACCGGAAGCATGATCTCTACTGCGTGTTTCATATTCCGGATCTCTACTCTGGTATGCTCCCCGCCGTATTCTCCATCCAGGGTCCAGGGGATCTCTTCTTCAGCTATGACCGTCAAAGCCGATGTCTTGAAGGCCTCTATCATTTTGGTATCATTTCCGCTGACAAGAGAGGAAATGATCTCATTAAGCTCCAGAAGAGTCTTAGGCATCCGGATAAACATTACTTCAAACACTCCGTCATCCAGCATTACGTCAGGCCCTGTCAGTTTCTTAAAACCTCCCACAGAAGTGGAATTGCTCGCCATTCCGAAAATAAACTCTCCCTCCAGCTCCGCCTCTTCGCTGATGACTTTCAGCTTATACGATTTAATATTGAAGATCCGCTGGGTTCCTTCCAGAATATAAGCCGCATGGCCCAGAATATTCTTTAAATCCTGGTTTGTTTCATACGATACGTCAGTAAACAGGCCAAAAGCCGCAATATATACAAAAAAGTCCTGATTAAATTTTCCTACGTCAAAAGCATGAGGAACTCCTTCTACAATATCTGTGGCCGCCTGGAGCATGTTTTTAGAAATATGCAGGCTGTTAGCAAAATCATTCGTACTCCCGGCAGGAATATAGCCGATGGGAGTATTACTTCCCAACCGTAAAATGCCGGAAACAATTTCATCCAGAGTGCCGTCGCCGCCGCTTGCCACCACAATATCATAATCTCCCGCTTTTTTCTTTGCTGTTTTAAATCCATCCATGTAAGCCTGAGTAGGATGTACGGTGACCTCATATCCGCCTTTTACAAAAATATCCAGGATATCCAGCAAACGTGTTTTGATACTTCCTTTTCCCGACCTGGGATTAAATATGAATAACATTTTTTTGCTCATATGTCTTCCTCCTGCCGTTCTATTGCTTTCCTCGAAATCTTTGGTTCTTAATTCTACTACTTTTAGAGCAAAGAAACAAGATAAAAAAAGAAGCTACCTCCGGTTTTCTCCGTATGATAACTTCTTTTTGTTCATAATTTTTATCTCTGAAAATTATACAGCTTATACCAGCTCTAATACAACTTCCATTGCAGCATCGCCTTTACGTGGTCCGATCTTGATGATTCTTGTGTAACCACCATTGCGGTCAGCGTATTTCGGAGCGATCTCTGTAAACATTTTGTCTACCATATCTACGCTCTTGGTGT
>ERZ1643246.1996-NODE-1996-length-20633-cov-7.689085_pt1 | contig 20633 bp, 15 predicted proteins | sample MGYA00579265_ERZ1643246 | MGnify/ENA primary metagenome ERZ1643246 (study PRJEB29033, sample SAMEA4952261) | chicken gut metagenome | biome: Broiler Chicken; feature: Gastrointestinal Tract; material: Caecum | place: Ireland | collected 2018 | study: Broiler...
ATGCCGTCCGGTGGGTATTGGGAGAACAGAGGGTCAAGCAGCTAAGAGGCGGCACCATGCAGGACGTTATTTTCTCGGGAACGGAGAACAGGAAGCCGCTCAGCTACGCTTCGGTTGCGATCACATTGGATAATTCGGACCACAAACTGCCTGTAGATTATGAGGAAGTCACTGTGACCCGTAAGCTGTACCGTTCCGGTGAAAGCGAGTATATGATCAATGGAACTTCATGCAGGCTGAAAGATATCAATGAAATGTTCTATGATACCGGAATCGGCAAAGAGGGATATTCTATTATCGGACAGGGACAGATCGATAAAATCTTAAGCGGAAAACCGGAAGAACGCAGAGAACTTTTCGATGAAGCGGCAGGAATTGTCAAGTTTAAGCGCCGGAAAAATCTGTCCCTTAAAAAACTGGAAGAGGAACGGCTGAATCTGACCCGTGTCAATGATATTCTATCAGAGCTGGAAAAGCAGCTCGGGCCGCTGGAAAAGCAGTCGGAGACGGCAAGGCAGTATTTAAAGAAAAAAGAAGAGCTTAAGACCTACGATATCAATATGTTCCTGCTGGAAGAAGAGCGCTTGAGGGAGCGCATCAAAGAGCTTGAGGAAAAGTACGGGACCGCGTCCTCGGAGATGGAAGAATCAAACGAACGCTATGATAAAATGAAAGCAGAGTATGAAGCCATCGAGGAGGAAGTCGAAGGGATTGATCTGGCTGTTGAGACAGCAAAAAATCAGCTCAATGAGACAAATCTTCTCAGGCAGCAGCTAGAGGGGCAGATCAATGTACTGAAAGAGCAGATCAATACAGCGCGGATGAACGACGAGCATTATGACAACAGAGCGAACACGATCCGCGTGGAGATTGAGACAAGACAGGAACAGCAGGATTCTCTGGACAAAGAGAAAGCAGAAATAAAAGAAAAGCTGGAAGAGGCGCTTGCTCAGGATAACGGGGCGCGTCAGGGGCTTATTGAAGTGCAGACCCGGATTGCGGAGCACACTGCCCTGATCGAGGAGAAGAAGCAGGAGATCATGGATCTTCTCGGAAACCGGGCATCTACTCAGGCAAAGATTCAGCACTATGATACGACAAAAGATCAGATATCTGTGCGTAAGTCAGAACTTGCCCGCGGTATGCTGGAAATATCGCAAGAAGGTGAGCGCCTCGGCCAGCGGCTCAAAGAGTATGAAGAAGAGCTGGAAAAGGTACAGGAGACAATCCACGGATATAACAGCCGGATATCGGAGAATGAAAAGAAGATCGAACAGCTTCAGGGAGAGTTGAATGACCAGCAGGAAAAACTGCGGGTCGGACAGACGGCATATCACAGAGAATCGTCACGTCTGGAATCTCTCAAAAATATTACCGAGAGATACGACGGATACGGCACCAGCATACGGAAAGTTATGGCGAACAAAGACCGCGAGAAAGGTCTTATCGGTGTTGTGGCAGATATTATCAAAGTGGACAAAGAGTATGAGATCGCCATTGAGACAGCTCTGGGAGGAAGCATCCAGAATATCGTTACAGATAATGAAGATACGGCAAAACGGATGATCGGCTTTCTGAAAAAGAATAAATTCGGACGTGCGACTTTTCTGCCGCTTACAAGTATGCACGGCAGCGGCGGGATCCGGAATCCGGAAGCGTTAAAAGAACCGGGGGTGATCGGGCTTGCCAATACGCTTGTCCATGTAGAAAACCGGTTTACAGGGCTTGCTGACCAGCTTCTGGGCAGGACGATCGTGGTCAGAACCATCGATGACGGAATTGCCATTGCGAGAAAGTACCGTCAGTCGCTCCGGCTTGTTACGCTGGAAGGAGAGCTGATCAATCCGGGAGGCTCCATGACAGGCGGTGCGTTCAAGAACACAAGTAATCTGCTGAGCCGGCGGCGTGAAATTGAAGAATTTGAAAAGACTGTTGCAATGCTTAAAGCAGACATGGATGCCATGGAGAAGAAGGTAAGCGGGACAAAAGCAGCACGTGCAGCCTGCTATAATACAATCGATGAGATCCAGAAGGAACTTCGCCGCGCATCAGTCCTTGAAAATACAGAAAAAATGAATGTAGAACAGACCAGAGTGCGGCAGAGAGAGGCAAAGGAGCGCTATGACCGGTTCCGCAGCGAGCAGATAAATCTGGAAAGACAGCTGCAGACCATTGCAGAGAATGAAGAGTCGATCCAGATGGAGCTGGAAACATCCCGCAGTATGGAACAGGAACTTTCTGAAACTGTTGAAACGCTTCAGAAAGAGCTGGAACAGCAAAGAGAAGATGAAAGCGCCAGACTGAAACTCTCAGAGAAGGTACATCTTTCCCTCGCTGCTCTGGAACAGCAGAACGCATTTATTGAAGAAAATATTACACGTATCGGTGAAGAGACAGAGAAGTTCGAGGCAGAGTTAAAGGAACTTGACCGGAACAAGGACAATGCTTCTGAAGAGATTCGTGAAAAAGAAGAAGAAATCAGCGGTCTGCGCAGTACAATCGAGGATTCTAAAGAACTCTGCAGCGAGATTGAAAAAGAAATTAAAGAGCAGAGCGAAAAGAGAGAGGATCTGAACAGAAAGCATAAGGACTTCTTGAAAAAGAGGGAAGATCTTGCCAAGCATATATCCTCCCTTGATAAAGAATGCTTCCGTCTGAACAGCCAGAAAGAATCCTATGAGGCTTCCTCGGAAAAACAGATGAATTATATGTGGGAAGAATACGAGATCACATATAACCATGCCATGGAGCTTCGCAATCCGAATCTCACGGATCTTGCCTATATGAAGCGGCAGATCCAGACGCTGAAAAATGAGATCCGGCAGCTGGGTACAGTCAATGTCAACGCAATAGAGGATTATAAAAACGTATCTGAAAGATACGAATTTCTGAAAGGACAGCATGATGATCTGGTCGAGGCAGAGGCAACGCTGGTACAGATCATTGATGAGCTGGATACAGCCATGAGAAAGCAGTTCAGCGAACAGTTCAAGCGGATCGCAGATGAGTTTAACATTGTATTCCGCGAGCTGTTCGGCGGGGGAAAGGGAACGCTGGAGCTGATGGAAGACGAGGATATTCTGGAAGCGGGAATCCGGATCATCGCACAGCCGCCCGGCAAGAAGCTCCAGAATATGATGCAGCTTTCAGGCGGGGAAAAAGCCCTGACGGCGATTTCTCTCCTGTTTGCCATCCAGAATCTGAAGCCGTCTCCCTTCTGTCTTCTTGATGAGATTGAGGCGGCGCTGGATGACAGCAATGTGACCAGATTTGCCCAATATCTGCATAAGCTGACAAAGTATACTCAGTTTATCGTAATCACACACCGCCGCGGTACAATGTCGGCGGCGGACCGTCTCTATGGAATTACAATGCAGGAAAAAGGAGTCTCTACCCTTGTTTCTGTGGATTTGCTGGAAAATGAGCTGGACAAGTAGATGCGGCAGAAGTCCGGCATCCTGATAACCCGATAAATGGAGGAGATAAAAATGGAAGAGAAGAAAGGTTTCTTTAAACGCCTTGTATCAGGCCTTACAAAGACAAGGGACAATATTGTGTCCGGCATGGACAGTATCTTTCACGGTTTTTCAAAGATTGATGACGAGTTCTACGAGGAACTGGAAGAAACTCTCATTATGGGAGATATAGGCGTACGGGCTGCGATGAATATTCTGGACGATCTGAAGGAAAAAGTACGTGCGCAGCACATAAAAGAGCCCGCAGACTGCCGCCAGCTTCTGATTGACAGCATCCGGGAGCAGATGGATGTGGGCGAGACAGCCTACGAATTTGAAAACCGGACTTCCGTAGTGTTTGTCATCGGCGTCAACGGCGTCGGAAAGACAACTACCATCGGCAAGCTGGCAGGCAAGCTTAGAAATCAGGGAAAACGGGTGGTAATTGCAGCCGCGGATACTTTCCGTGCAGCTGCCGGAGAACAGCTCAAAGAGTGGGCGGACAGAGCTTCGGCAGACATGATCGGCGGACAGGAAGGCGCAGATCCGGCTTCGGTTATTTACGACGCAGTGGCAGCAGCGAAAGCGAGGAAAGCAGATGTACTTCTGTGCGATACGGCGGGGCGTCTGCATAATAAAAAGAACCTGATGGAAGAGTTAAAGAAAATCAACCGTGTGATCGACAGGGAGTATCCCGAAGCCTTCCGGGAGACTCTGGTTGTTCTGGATGCATCGACAGGACAGAATGCACTGACGCAGGCAAAAGAATTTAATGAAGTCACAGATATTACAGGAGTTGTTTTAACTAAGATGGACGGGACTGCAAAAGGAGGTATTGCAGTGGCCATCCAGGCAGAACTGGGAATCCCGGTTAAATATATCGGGGTAGGAGAGTCGATCGACGATCTGCAGAAGTTTGACTCAGAGGAATTCGTAAAAGCTTTATTCTACAGGAAAGAGGATGATAACAATGATGACACTGGAGAAATTTGAAGAGGCAAGTGAACTGGTAAAGCGGGTTACAAATCCGACAAAACTGATCCGCAGCGAGTATTTAAGTGAACAGACAGGGGGAAAGGTCTATTTAAAGCCGGAAAATATGCAGCATACCGGCGCATATAAGATCCGCGGCGCCTACTACAAGATCAGTACAATGACGGAGGAAGAGAGAAGCCGCGGACTGATTACAGCATCTGCAGGAAACCATGCGCAGGGCGTGGCGTTTGCTGCAAAAAAATTTGGCTGCAAGGCAGTGATTGTTATGCCTACAGTTACACCGCTTATTAAGGTGAACCGCACTAAAAGTTACGGCGCCGAAGTTGTCCTCTATGGAGATGTGTATGATGATTCTTATGCATATGCCTGTGAACTTGCAGAAAAAGAAGGGTATACATTTGTCCATCCGTTTAATGATCTGGACGTGGCGACAGGACAGGGAACGATTGCGATGGAAATCGTACAGGAACTTCCGACAGTCGACTATATTATTGTACCCGTGGGAGGAGGCGGCCTGATCTCCGGAGTGGCTTCACTGGCGAAAATGCTTAATCCGAAGATCAAAGTGATCGGGGCAGAGCCTTCCGAGGCCGCAAGCATGACTGCAGCTCTTAAAGCCGGAGAAGTGGTGGAACTTGACAGCGCTAATACGATTGCCGACGGTACTGCGGTGAAAGCAGTAGGAGATAAGATCCTTCCATATGTTCAGGAAAATGTAGACGATATGCTGCTCGTGGAAGATGACGAACTGATCGGCGCATTCCTCGATATGGTGGAAAATCACAAAATGATCGTCGAAAATTCAGGTCTTTTGCCGGTAGCTGCACTCAAACAGCTGGATCTGAGAGGCAAGAAAGTTGTCTGTGTATTAAGCGGCGGGAATATGGATGTCATTACGATGTCTTCCATCGTACAGCACGGCCTGATCCAGAGGGACAGAATCTTCTCTGTATCGGTGCTTCTTCCGGACAAACCGGGCGAACTGGTTCAGGTAGCAAAAACAATAGCGGACGAACAGGGAAATGTAATCAAACTGGAGCACAACCAGTTTGTCAGCACAAACAGAAATGCAGCCGTGGAACTTCGAATCACAATGGAAGCATTCGGTACGGAGCATAAGAACAGGATTCTGGATGCGCTGGAGAAAAAAGGATTCCGCCCAAAACTGATCAGTGCGAAATTATATTAGAAAGTGTCGTGCAAAGGAGCTGTTGTTATGGATAGGAGAATCCCGAAAAAAGGAGATATTTACAGACATTTTAAAGGACGTAAGTACAGGGTGCTTGACATTGCGGTCTGCACTGAAACAGGAGAAGATATGGTGATTTTCGAAACGGCCGAGGGAACGCGCAGAGTGTTCGCAAGTTTCCTCGAGACATTCTTAAGTCCGCTGGATACATCAAAGTATCCCCACGCGGAACAGAAGTACCGTTTTGAACTGTGCAGAGATACTAAGGACAGTGAGCTGCTCAGACTGAAACGCCACGGGAATACGACGTCGCTGATTCTGGAGTTCCTTGATTTAAATGACAATGAGGAACGCATACAGTTCCTGCAGAAGCATCAGGCTGAAATTGACTCCAGATTCTTGACCGCTGCTTCGGAGAGTCTGGAATTTGTGGAAAACTCGGATACAGTTGAGGAGCGGTATGCCGCTCTGATGCGTTTTCTGAAGACAAAGAGCAGGTATGAGAGCAGGAGACTGCGGTAAAACAGCTCAGTAAGAAAGAGGCAGGTATGTTTCCTGATGAAAGCATACCTGCCTCTCTATGATGTTTATACGCTCAAGAGTCTGATCCCCGCTGGCTGCGCAGCGAAAACATATGCAATAGCTTTTTGTCTATATCTTTTCGCCGCGTGCACGTTTCTCGAGAAGAGTGTGGATCTTATCTGTCGGATTCATGACCGAGCCGATGGTAATATCATGATTCAGTGAATCAATGATCAGTGCAAGAAACTTGCTCATATCTGCGGGAACAAAGTAAGGCTTCTCATACAGCTCCGGCGGCAGATAGGTCAGGTTGGTAGTGATGACCTTGTTGATATAGCCTTTCTCATAATATTCATCGAACTTGTCAAAGCCGTCCGTGAACAGCCCGAATGTCGTGCATACGAAGACGCGCCCCGCGTTACGTTCTTTGACCTGTCTGGCTACATCCAGCATACTTCCGCCGGATGAGATCATATCGTCAATGATGATAACGTCCTTGCCGTTGACATCATCGCCGAGAAATTCGTGCGCAACGATCGGGTTCTTGCCGTTTACAATTACAGAATAGTCCCGGCGCTTGTAGAACATACCCATGTCCACTCCGAGAATATTGGAGAGATAGACCGCTCTGTGCATGGCTCCCTCGTCCGGACTGATGATCATTAGATGGTCTTTATCCGGTATCAGGTCAGGTACTGCGCGGAAGATAGCTTTCATAAACTGATAGGACGGGCTGAAACTGTCAAATCCGCTTAAGGGGATCGCGTTCTGCACCCGCGGGTCATGTGCATCGAATGTAATGATATTGGATACCCCCATATCTGTCAGTTCCTCCAGAGCAAGAGCACAGTCGAGAGATTCCCTCTTTGTGCGTTTGTGCTGACGGCTCTCGTAGAGGAACGGCATGATCACGTTGATACGATGGGCTTTGCCCGTAGCCGCAGAAATGATTCTCTTTAAATCCTGATAGTGGTCGTCCGGGGACATATGATTTAAGTGACCGCTCACTGTATAGGTGAGGCTGTAATTGCATACATCTGTCATGATAAACAGATCTGTGCCGCGGATCGTTTCCCTTAACACACCTTTGGCTTCGCCGGTGCCGAAGCGGGGACATTCGCAGTCTACCAGATAATTGTTGGATCTGTAATTGATATACAGGGAAGATTCTGATACTTCATTGATCGTGTTCTGACGGAAAGATACGATGTAATCGTTGACTTTCTGACCGAGTTCCCGACAGCTCTCCATTGCAACGATTTTTAACGGTGCGACAGGGAGTGTTTTCTCTAAAAGTTCGATATTTGTAGACATTTTTTTCTCCTGTTTTTGAATTGAATTATGAATTTACATATCATTTATATCATTTTTACACGGTGAATTCAAGTAGAACACTCAGAATAACCTTTGCCGGGGCGGGGAATTGTGTTATACTTGACAGGAATCCAGAGAGGAGTATGTTATTCTGACATGAAAATACATGAACACATTGTGAAGAACATTGTTCCCGGCAGTATTGCGGACGAGCTGGGAATTGAGGCCGGAGACAGACTTTTGTCCATTAACGGACATGAGATCGAAGATATTTTTGACTACCAGTTCTATTCAGAAGACGAGGAACTCCTGCTTCTGATCGAGAAACCGGACGGAGAGCAGTGGGAGCTCGAGATCGAAAAAGATGCAGATGAAGAGCTGGGAATGGAGTTCGGAGAAGGACTCATGGATGAGTACCGGTCCTGCAGGAATAAATGTATGTTCTGTTTTATCGACCAGATGCCGGAGGGGATGCGTGATACGCTCTATTTTAAGGACGATGATTCCCGGCTGTCCTTTCTTCAGGGAAATTACGTGACGCTTACCAATATGGATGACCATGATATTGAGAGGATTATCAGATACCGGCTGGAGCCGATCAATATTTCTTTCCAGACGACTAATCCGGAGCTCAGATGCAGAATGCTCCATAACCGCTTTGCCGGTGATGCGCTTAAGAAGGTGGATATGCTTTATCAGGGCGGGATTGAGATGAACGGACAGATCGTGCTCTGTAAAGGAGTAAATGACAAGGAAGAACTGGAGCGTTCCATCCGCGATCTGACCGCTTATCTGCCTCTTTTAAGAAGCGTATCCGTGGTGCCGGTGGGACTGACCAAGTTCCGGGACGGACTGTATCCGCTGGAGCCTTTTACAAAGGAGGAGGCCGAAAGTGTTCTTGAGGTGATCCACCGCTGGCAGAAGAAGATATATGCACAGTACGGTATTCATTTTATTCATGCCGGTGACGAATGGTATCTGCTTGCAGAAGAAGAAGTTCCGGAGGAAGAACGTTATGACGGATATCTTCAGCTTGAAAACGGAGTAGGAATGCTCCGCCTTCTGTTTAATGAATTTAAAGAGTCGTATGATAAAGTCGAAGGAGACAATAAAAAGAGGGCTCTCTCCATTGCTACAGGCAGACTGGCATATCCATACCTGAAGCGGATGGCTGAGAAAATGGAAGAAAAGTTTCCGGGCACCCGCATCCATGTATACGCAGTGCGCAATGACTTCTTCGGGGAGCGGATTACGGTATCCGGACTTGTCACAGCGCAGGATATTATGGCTCAGCTCAAAGGCCGGGATCTGGGAGAACGGCTTCTTCTCCCTTGCAATATGCTGAAGGCGGATGAAGATATTTTCCTTGACGATTATACGGTAAGTCAGGTTTCAGATGCTTTACAAGTCCCTCTGGTTATTGTAAAATCAAGCGGACAGGATCTCGTAGATGCGATTCTGGAAGAAAGGAAAGGATAGAAAAATGAGCAAACCAGTAGTTGCCATAGTAGGACGTCCGAATGTAGGTAAATCCACTTTATTTAACGCGCTGGCCGGCGAGATGATATCTATAGTAAAGGATACGCCGGGAGTGACAAGAGACCGGATTTATGCGGATGTGACATGGCTGGACAAGGAATTTACCATGATCGATACCGGCGGAATCGAGCCGGACAGCAAGGATGTGATCCTCTCCCAGATGCGGGAGCAGGCACAGATTGCCATTGATACCGCGGATGTGATCATATTTATAACAGATGTAAGACAGGGACTCGTGGATGCAGACTCCAAAGTGGCTGATATGCTCCGCCGTTCGGGAAAACCTGTGGTTCTTGTGGTCAACAAGGTTGATAATTTTGATAAATTTATGCCTGATGTCTATGAATTTTATAATCTGGGGATCGGGGATCCGGTGCCGATTTCGGCGTCCTCGAGACTTGGACTTGGGGATATGCTTGAAGCGGTAGTTTCTCATTTCCCTGACGGAAGCGCAGCAGAAGAAGAGGACGACCGGCCCCGCATTGCTATTGTGGGAAAGCCGAATGTGGGAAAGTCTTCTATTATCAACAGGCTGTTAGGCGAGAACCGGGTGATCGTATCCGATATCGCAGGTACGACCAGAGACGCCATTGATACGGCAATCGTACACAATGGGAAGGAATATGTTTTTATTGACACAGCGGGTCTCAGGAGAAAGAGCCGTATCAAAGAGGAGCTGGAACGCTACAGCATTATCCGTACAGTGACGGCAGTGGAGCGCGCGGACGTAGTGCTCATGGTGATCGATGCAACCGAGGGCGTCACCGAGCAGGATGCCAAAATTGCGGGAATTGCCCATGAAAGAGGCAAAGGTGTAATCATCGTAGTAAATAAATGGGATGCAATTGAGAAAAATGACCGTACAATGCGGGAATATGAAAAAGATATCCGGCATGTACTTTCCTATATGCCCTATGCGGAAATTATGTATGTCTCTGCATTGACGGGACAGAGACTGAACAAGCTCTACGACATGATCGATATGGTGATTGAGAACCAGACACTCCGCGTTGCTACCGGCGTGCTTAATGAGATTATGACAGAAGCAGTGGCTATGCAGCAGCCGCCGTCGGACAAAGGAAAACGGCTGAAACTGTATTATATTACGCAGGTGTCGGTGAAGCCTCCGACTTTTGTTATTTTTGTTAATGATAAAGAGCTGATGCATTTCTCTTATACAAGATACCTTGAAAATAAGATCAGGGAAGCATTCGGATTCCGGGGAACGTCGCTGAAGTTCTTTATCCGGGAACGGAAGGAAAAGGATAAGTAGGAAAAGGGAAACAGAGTAAAGGAGCATAGATAAATTATGGAACGTTTAATCTGTCTTGCAATCGGATACGTGTGCGGCCTGTTTCAGACCGGCTATATCATAGGCGAGATGAGCCATGTGGATATCAGAAAGAAAGGCAGCGGAAACGCAGGTACGACCAATGCCCTCAGAGTGCTTGGATGGAAAGCCGGTATTCTGACTTTTGCAGGAGATGTTCTGAAGTGCGTTGCCGCATTTCTGATTGTATATTTTATGTATCGTGGAAGTGACTGCCGCCCTCTTCTGACCATGTATGCGGGAGCAGGAGTTACACTGGGACACAATTTTCCGTTCTATATGAATTTTAAAGGCGGAAAGGGAATCGCCGTTATGGCAGGTCTTGTTGCGGTAAACAGTTTCTGGCATCTTCCGGCCAGCCTGTTCATGATACCGGTGACTCTCGCGTGTTTCCTTGTACCGGTGATCGTGACCCGCTACATATCTGTGGGATCTCTTGCGGCATATACGGTCTTTCTGATCGAAATGATTATTATCGGTCAGGCAGGCTGGTTTGATATGGAGGCGCCGCGCTGTTATGAACTGTATATTATCCTTGCTTTGATGACGCTGCTGGCATGGTACAGGCACAAAGAGAATCTGAAGCGTCTGGCAGCAGGAACAGAGAACAAATTCGGGTCAAAGAAAAAGGAGGAATAGTATTATGGCTAAGGCAGGTGTACTTGGAGCAGGGAGCTGGGGGACTGCATTGTCCGTCCTTCTCTCGGATAACGGACATCAGGTTACAGTCTGGTCGATCGATGAAAATGAAGTGAGGATGTTAAATGAAAAGAGGGAACATGAGCTGAAGCTTCCTGGTGTAAAACTTTCGGATGATATGGTCATCACGGGTGATCTTGAGACGGCAGTTAAGGGAAAGGATTTCCTAGTTCTTGCAGTTCCGTCTCCGTTTACAAGAAGCACTGCAAAGAAAATGGCTCCATATGTGGCGGAGGGACAGATTATCGTGGACGTTGCAAAGGGAATCGAAGAATCCACGCTGCTGACACTTTCCCGTCAGATCGAGCAGGAGATCCCTCAGGCTGATGTAGCCGTCCTCTCCGGTCCGAGCCATGCCGAGGAAGTAGGACGCAGACTTCCTACGACATGTGTGGTGGGAGCGAAGACGAAAAAGACGGCGGAGTATCTGCAGTCTATGTTTATCAGTCCGGTGTTCCGCGTCTATACAAGTCCGGATATTCTCGGAATCGAGCTTGGAGGATCGCTTAAGAATGTAATTGCCCTTGCAGCGGGAATTGCGGACGGACTCGGTTACGGCGACAATACGAAAGCGGCTCTGATCACAAGAGGAATTGCCGAAATCGCGCGCCTCGGTGTGAAGATGGGCGGCAAAATCGAGACATTTACCGGCCTGACGGGAATCGGCGATCTGATCGTTACATGTGCCAGTGTGCACAGCCGCAACAGAAAAGCAGGTTACCTGATCGGGAAAGGCATGTCCATGCAGGAGGCGATGGATGAAGTCAAGATGGTGGTAGAAGGTGTTTATTCCGCCAAAGCAGCTGAAAAGCTCGCAAAGAAATATGACGTGCCGATGCCGATTGTAGATGAGGTAAACGCAGTTCTTTTTGAAGGAAAATCTCCTGCGGAAGCGGTGAATGACCTGATGCTGAGAGAGTCCCGCAGCGAGAACCGCTCCCTTACATGGGATGAATAAATATGTGTCATACCCCCTGAATTCTGAGCATACATTGTATCAGCAGAATAAGGGGGTATTATTATGGATTCATTTCAGGTATACAGGGACATGAAAGCACGTACGAACGGAGAAATATACATCGGAGTTGTCGGCCCGGTTCGGACAGGCAAATCCACATTTATCAAAAGGTTTATGGATCTTCTCGTGCTTCCGAATATGACGGATGAGAATGCAAAAGAGCGGACAAAGGACGAACTTCCCCAGTCTGCATCAGGAACTACGATCATGACGACGGAACCTAAATTCGTTCCAAAGGAAGCTGCCTCAGTAAAAATATCCGATGATGTTGAAGTGAAGATCCGCCTGATAGACTGTGTAGGTTTTATGGTGGAAGGAGCTTCCGGACATATTGAAAATGATACGGAACGTCAGGTGAAGACTCCGTGGTTTGAATATGAGATTCCGTTTACAAAAGCTGCTGCCATTGGTACACAGAAAGTGATTCATGATCATGCAACCATCGGATTCGTCGTGACTACGGATGGGAGTGTAACAGATCTTCCAAGAGAGAATTACATAGAGGCAGAAGAGAAGACAGTCAGGGAGCTGAAAAATATCGGAAAGCCATTTGTGATACTGCTGAACTGTAAAAAGCCGTATTCAGAAGAGGCAAAAGAACTTGGCGGAGAACTGGAAAAGAAATACGGGGCAGCAGTTGTTCCTGTAAACTGTGAACAGATGAAGCCGGAAGACATCAATGAGATCATGCGCCAGGTCCTCTATGAATTTCCTATCACGGAAGTAGAATTTTATATTCCAAAGTGGGTGGAAATGCTTTCCCGGGAACACCGGATCAAGAAAGACCTTCTGGAACAGGTCCGTTCGGTCATGAACGAACTTGAAGATGTTAGAAGCATCGCGGCAAAGGAACTGCAGACAGAGAGCGAATTTATCCGCAGCATGAAAGTGGAGCAGATTGAGATGGATACCGGAAAGGTCAGGATACAGGTCGGATATGAGCAGTCCTATTACTATGAAGTGCTGAGTGAGCTCACCGGTACGGAAATACATGGCGAATACGAACTGATTTCAACAGTGAAAGAACTTTCATCCATGAGAGAAGAACTGAGCAGTCTGAAAGAGGCCTTTACCAATGTAAAACTGAAAGGATACGGTGTGGTTACTCCCGCCAAAGAAGACATTAAACTGGAGGAACCCGTCATAATTAAACAGGGAAGCAAATTCGGGGTAAAGATACGTTCCGAAGCGCCTTCTATCCATATGATACGTGCAAATATTGAAACAGAGATCGCACCCATTGTGGGAAGCGAGAAACAGGCGGAAGATCTGGCAGAGTATATTAAAAAAGAGAGCGGGACACCCGGGGGCGTCTGGAATACAAATATCTTTGGAAAGACAGTGGAAGAACTTGTCATGGACGGCATGAAAAACAAGATTGCCATGATAGGAGACGAAAGTCAGATGAAACTTCAGGACTCTATGCAGAAAATCGTAAACGATACGAACGGCGGTCTGGTGTGTATCATTATATGATGCAGAATCAGAGATTCTATCAGTCTCGACAATATATCTTCCAGAAGGTATAATGGACTTACTGTGATATTTCTATATCAGAGAAGAATCTGAGGAAGTGACTGGTCAGATATGAAGAATCTATATGATGGACTGCTTTCTTTCAAGGGGCAGTGGAGGAGTTATCAGGATAGAGTATTAAGAGAATCAGAGCGGTATATGGATGACGGGAAAATCCATATTGCGGCGGCTCCGGGAGCAGGCAAGACAACGCTTGGAATCGAGCTGATCCGGCGTGCGGGAAAGCCGTGTCTGATCCTTTCACCCCGGATCATAATACGCCAGCAGTGGCTGGAGCGCATCCGGAGTTCATTCTTTACCCAAGAAGCAGAAAAAAGTGAAAACAGTGTTCAAGGAAATATCCTTTCGTCAGATATCAGACATCCGGGGTTGATTACTTCAATCACATACCAGACTCTATACAGTGCAATGGCCGGAGAAAAAAATATTGAAGAGTCCGGGGACGGAGAAACAAAGGAAGAAGTTGATTTCGCTGGTTTTCAGCTTTTGAAGCTGGTAAAACAGTCAGGAATCGGCACGGTATGTCTGGATGAATGCCACCACCTGAAAAATGAGTGGTGGAAAGCACTGGAAAAGTTTATGGAAATGACCGGAAATATGACAGTTATTGCTCTTACGGCTACTCCGCCCTATGATTCGGCTGCAGCACAGTGGGAGCGGTATATAAAGATGTGCGGTCCGGTCGATGCCGAGATTACTGTGCCGGAACTGGTAAAAGAAAGAAGCCTTTGTCCCCATCAGGATTATGTGTGGTTTAACTGTCCGTCCGGAGAGGAGGAAAGACAGATCGCGGATTTCAGGCAGAATGCATCTGATATGTTCGAGTTCCTGATGGCGGATGAAAGTCTGAAAGCGGCTGCAAAAACCCATCCTGCACTCAAAGATTACAGCGGATATTTTGACAGGATGCTGGAAAACCCGGGATATCTATCAGGACTTCTCACATATTGTCAGGCAAAGGGGATTCCTTTTTCCAGACAATGGACAGAAGTACTGGGAGTCAGTGAAATGCCGCCTATATCGGAAAAATGGATGGAATATTTTCTTCAGGGGTTTCTCTATGATGATGCGGAAAGTTTCCAAACGGAGAAAGGATACAGGGAGGCACTGCAAAAGCAGCTGAAAGAGACAGGACTGACGGAAAGAAACAAGGTCTGCTTTCTTATGAATGACAGAATCGAGAAGATGCTCGTCAACAGCATCGGAAAGCTGGACAGTGTTTTGAAGATAGCGTCATGTGAGCATACAGCCATGGGCGGGAAACTCAGAATGCTGATCCTGACCGATTATATCCGTAGTGAATATAAAAGCGCTGTCGGGCATCCGGAGAAGGACCCCGGCCCGATGGGCGTGATCCCCGTGTTTGAGATGCTGAGAAGACGCGGAGCAGGATGGAAACTGGGCGTGCTGTGCGGGAGCGCGATTATTCTGCCTGATACGGCAGCAGAGGCTTTTGCAGAGGAGATAAGGAGAATAGATCCGGAAACGTTTCTTCCGCGATTCCGGGAATTTACGGACAGTGAAGGCAGGAAAATCGGATATACGGAAGTACAGGTCAAAGGCAGACTCGCCCTTTATACCGGAGCGGTTACACGAATCTTTGAAAGGGGATATATTCAGATTCTGGTTGGAACCAGATCTCTCCTCGGAGAGGGATGGGATTCTCCGGGGATCAATTCTCTGGTTCTGGCAAGCACAGTCGGATCGTATGTACTGGGCAATCAGATGAGGGGCAGAGCGATAAGGATCTGCCCTTGGGAACCGGAAAAAGTAAGCAATATCTGGCATCTTGTGTGCTTGTCAGTCCCTCAGGAAGATAGGGAAAAGAGGCGTATGGGCGTCAAAGAGCCGGAACTGTCAGAGGACTTCCGTACACTGGAGAGAAGAATGAACGGAGTTCTGGGAGTGAGTTATGACGGGACAGTGATTGAAAACGGCCTGCAGCGTCTGCAGACTGTAAAAGGACCCTTTGACCGGAGACATATCATGGAGATGAATGAGGATACGGCCCGGAGAAGCGCTGACCGCGGTCTTGTGGCAGAACAGTGGAAAAACGCATTGTATGGGGACAGGAGTATAGAGGTAACGGATGAAGTCCGGACCGACCGGAGAAAATTCCGGCCGGGGACAGTGTTTGTACATGCTCTGGGAGTGCAGATTACTGCTGCTCTGGCCGAAGTCCTGAATATCATATATTTTCTGATTACCCGTGCAGATGGGACGGCATATTTGCCGTTTCTCTGTATTACGGCGGTTTTTGTTCTTGTCAGCATTGTGTTCGGAGGGAAGGTTATCCGGCAGCTTACACCAATGCGGCGTTTCCGCGGAATCAGCAGAGGAATACTTGCCGCGCTGAAGAAAACCGGAGAGATTGCTTCCGAGTGCAGAGCGGTATCGGAGGAAGAGGACGGGATATGGTTCTGCGCATGGCTCAGCGGAGGGACAGACCGGGAGAAAAATGTATATTCAGATGCCTTGGCACAGATGCTTGCGCCGGTTGATAATCAGCGTTATCTGCTCTGCTATGGAGGAAATGCGCAGCAGGCGAAAGAGTATTTCTGTGTCCCGGATCTTTTCGCGGGAAGCAGAGAGAAGGCGGAGATATTCCGCGGGGAGCTGATTCCTTATATCGGAAGATTCCGGCTTGTATATACCCGGAACGCGGATGGAAGAAAGATACTGCTGCATGCAAGGGCAAAAGCATTTGCAAACAGCAACTTGTACAGATCGGATCGGAAAAAGAGTGTCAAGGGAATGCTTGAGTAGGCGGCCCGCGGAAATCAGGGGTTGAACCGTCTGGTTCATGATATTATAATACCAGTTGGAGCATAAACTGACAGGTGTGACAGGAGGAATGACATGAGCAGACAATTTGAAAAGCTGGAAGTATGTTATAGATATTATCAGTCGCTGACTGATTTTGTTCCCAGAGTCGGGCTGATTCTCGGATCCGGACTGGGAGGATATGCAAAAAATATGCAGGTGGAAAAAGAAATTCCCTACGGAGATATTCCGGGATTCCCGGTATCTACTGTACAGGGTCACGACGGAAAGTTCCTTCTCGGATATATCGGGAATGTCCCGGCAGTCGTTATGAAAGGCCGTGTACATTACTATGAAGGGTATTCGATGGAGGACGTAGTGCTTCCGACAAGGCTGATGAAACGGATGGGGATAGAGATTCTTTTTCTGACAAATGCAGCGGGCGGTATTAACCGCAGTTTCCATGTGGGAGATTTTATGATGATTACAGATCAGATCTCAAGTTTTGCGCCGTCTCCCCTGATCGGAGAAAATGTTTCCGAACTGGGCGAACGGTTCCCGGATATGACACATATTTATGATGAGAAACTTATGGACCTTATCCAAAGGACTGCCCGGGAAGAGAATATATCCCTTCAGAAAGGCGTCTATCTGCAGACAACAGGACCGAACTTTGAGAGCCCGGCGGAGATACGTATGTATTCTGTGCTCGGAGCTGACGCAGTGGGGATGAGTACGGCCTGTGAGGCAATTGCAGCACGTCATGCAGGTATCCGAGTGTGCGGCATCTCCTGTATTTCAAATATGGCAAGCGGAATTTCGGAAGAGGAGCTCAGCCATCTGGACGTGCAGTCTGTGGCAGACCAGCGGGCAGGAGAATTCGAACGTCTGGTAACAAAGAGTATTGAGAAGATGTAAGCAGATAAGGAGCAGATGATGAGAACAAGAATTTATAATGCGAGAATCCTGACGATGGAAAAGGGAAGAGAAATATTTAAAGGCGAGGTGCAGATTGAGGACGGACAGATTTCCTGCGTAAAGCCATATGGAGAAGAGGAAAACAGAGACGATATCAATAAAGGAATCTGGGATCATGAGATCAATGCAGAGGGCAATCTGATCATGCCGGGATTTAAAGACGCCCATACCCATTCTCCGATGACATTTCTTAGGTCCTATGCAGATGATATGAAGCTGCAGGAATGGCTGTTTGACAAAGTATTTCCGGCGGAAGCCAAACTGACAGAAGATGATATTTACTGGCTTACAAAGCTGGCTGTTATGGAGTATCTGACAAGCGGAATCACTTCTTCGTTTGACATGTACAAGCTGAAGCACGAAACCGCGAGAGCTTCACAGGAAATGGGATTCCGTATGGTCCTGTGCGGGGATATTAACGATTTCGGCGGAACGGTACAGGATGTGGAGAATGATTATCTGAAATATAACAAAGACAGGGACAGTCTGATATCTTACAGGATGGGATTCCATGCAGAATATACGACAAGCCGTGAACTGATGGAGCAGCTTGCTGAAATTGCGGACAAGTATCAGACACCGGTGTGTGTGCATTGCTCTGAGACAAAGAAAGAAGTGGAAGAGTGCAGAGAGCGTTCCGGCATGACACCTGTGGCATATATGGATTCGCTGGGGCTTTTCCGGCATGGCGGTGTTCTATTCCACGGAGTGCACATGGACGAGGCTGATTTTGATATTATGAAGAAACGCGGAATGTATGTGGTTACCAATCCTGCATCCAATCTGAAGCTTGCTAGCGGTATTGCACCGGTAAAACGGTACCTTGATATGGGTATTCCGGCAGCGATCGGAACGGATGGACCGGCCAGCAACAACTGTCTGGATATGTTCAGGGAGATGTTCCTTGTTACCGGTCTCCAGAAAGTATACTGCGACGATCCGGAAGCTGTTCCGGCAGCGGATGTACTGCAGATGGCTGTGACAAACGGTGCACACGCTATGGGACTGACAGATTGTGACTGTATTGCACCCGGTAAAAAAGCGGATCTGATTCTGATCGATCTGACTCAGCCGAATATGCAGCCGCTTCACAATATTGAAAAGAATATCGTATACAGCGCCAGCAAGCAGAATGTGAAAATGACGATGGTCAATGGCAGGGTACTGTATCAGGACGGCACTTTCCATATCGGGGATACAAAAGAAAACATCTACGAGAATGCAAACCGGATTGCGGAGAGAATTCTCGGAGAATAATAGGGGAGATTGTATATACGGGAGACAGATAACAGCCTGATTGTTAAGAAAGGGGTACATATGATGAGAGCAGCAATTTTTGCAATAGATACAGGCGCATATAAGGCAAAGGCAGAGAGCGCGTCAGCGGCTGCGCTGAAACGGCTGCTGGAACAGGCGGGATTTGAAGTAAAGGCAGCAGGAATCCTTCCTCAGGAGAAGGAAGTAGTTGCTTCAGTGCTTTCACAGCTGGCAGATTCCGGATCGGTGGAGCTGATCCTTACAACGGGGGCTGTCGGATATCAGGAGGACGACTGTGCGGCAGCAGCGCTGGCTGATGCGGCAGAACGTCTTATACCGGGAATTCCGGAAGCACTCAGGACGTACAATCTGAGATATTCCAAGAAAGCGATGCTGGAATCTATGGCTGCGGGAATACGCAGAAAAACACTTATGATCAATCTGCCTGAGAGCGCAAAGACAGCGAAGGAAGATATGGAATACATTCTTCCTGAGGTTGTGCAGGTAGTAGATAATATCAATTTATAGGGAGTATGGAACAGAGCGAATGATAAAAATAACTTATCTTGAACACAGCGGCTTTCTAGTGGAGACAGAGACAATATATTGTCTGTTTGATTATTATAAGGGGACCCTGCCGCAGTGGAACAGGGAAAAGAAAATGGCGGTGTTTGTGAGCCATGCTCATTATGATCATTTTTCCGGAGAGATATTCAGACTGAGAGAGATATTCCCGGAAATCCGTTTCATTCTTTCATCAGATATCGAACCGGAGCCATATCTCCCCCGTACGGGAGAGGCAAAAGAGAATGGAGCGTGCAGCGAAGCGGAAAATGTGTCTTGCGGCAGTAAATTGCCGGATATTGTATCCGCTGCTCCGAACGAGGAGTTAGAAGTATTCGGCATGAAGATAAAAACACTGCGTTCGACTGATGAGGGAGTGGCCTATTTAGTCCGATGCGGAAACAGAACAATTTATCATGCGGGAGATCTGAACTGGTGGCACTGGGAAGATGAGCCAGAGGTTTACAATAAAATGATGAGAAGGACATACCAGTCAGAGATCAACAAGCTTCAGAATGAGAAGATCGATGCGGCGTTTGTACCGGTTGATCCGAGGCTGGGAGAGCAGTACTGCTGGGGAATTGACTGTTTTATGAAACGTACAAATACAAAATATGTATTTCCTATGCATTTCTGGGGGAATTATAAGATATTTGACCGCCTTATGCTGGAAAAATGTACAGAGGAATATAAGGACAGAATTATGAAAATAGAGCGCACGGGACAGACTTTTGTGCTCGACCTATAAAGATAATTAATGATAAAAGAGGAGAGAAGAATGCTTGTAAAAATATATACAGACGGAGCAGCAAGAGGAAATCCGGACGGCCCGGGAGGCTATGGCTGTGTACTGGAATATGTAGATACAAAAGGTGAACTTCACCTTAAAGAACTGTCACAGGGGTATGTGCGTACAACGAATAACCGCATGGAGCTGATGGCGGTGATAGCGGGTCTGGAAGCTCTGAATCGTCCCTGTACAGTGGAGATTTATTCGGATTCCCAGTACGTAGTGAACGCATTTAATCAGTGCTGGGTTGATGGATGGCTCAAAAAGGGCTGGAAGAGAGGAAAAAATGAACCAGTCAAAAATGTGGATCTGTGGAAGCGTCTGCTTACCGCAAAGGAACCGCACAGTGTTACATTCCACTGGGTCAAAGGACATGACGGGCACCCTCAGAATGAGCGATGTGACGAGCTTGCCACGACAGCAGCAGATGGAGAGGATCTCATTGTTGACGAAGGCGTCTGAAAATAGTATAATCAGTAACTGTGTCAAGTAAGACAGGCGATCGCGGCTGCGGATGCCGAAAGGCAGCAGACGAGGAAAGTCCGGGCTTCACAGGGCAGGATGCCGGATAACGTCCGGTGGAGGCGACTCCAAGGCCAGTGCAACAGAAATAAACCGCCGGGAATTTTTCCCGGTAAGGGTGGAAAGGCAGTGTAAGAGACTACCGCCCTGCTGGTAACAGC
>ERZ1643246.1997-NODE-1997-length-20629-cov-6.935355_pt1 | contig 20629 bp, 17 predicted proteins | sample MGYA00579265_ERZ1643246 | MGnify/ENA primary metagenome ERZ1643246 (study PRJEB29033, sample SAMEA4952261) | chicken gut metagenome | biome: Broiler Chicken; feature: Gastrointestinal Tract; material: Caecum | place: Ireland | collected 2018 | study: Broiler...
GGAAAGTCCCAGGTCCGCGATCAGTTCCGCCAGCCGCTCCTCGTCCACCTTTCTCCCGTCCAGCTCACAGGGCAGGGTAATATTTTCCTTCACGTTGAGGATCGGTATCAGGTTGTAGAACTGGTAAATCAGCCCCACCTGCCGCCGCCGGAAAATTGCCAGCTGGTCGCTGTTCATCTGATAGACGTCCTCCCCCTGCACAAACACCTTGCCGGAAGTGGGACGGTCCACGCCTCCCAGCAGATGCAGCAGCGTGGATTTCCCGCTGCCGGAGCTTCCCACAATCGCCACAAATTCTCCTTGTTCCACAGAAAAGGAGACATCGTTGACCGCAATGACCTGATTGTCTCCCTTCCCGTATATTTTTGTCAGATATTCTGTTCTCAAGATTTCCATAGCCTGCCTCCCATTTCATCTTCCGGCGCAAAGAGGCATTTGCCTCTGCGCCTTTTCTGTCTCCATCATAACTATGGAAAATGACATTCCCGTGACATTTCGCTGTCACTTGAGATATTTTATGGTAAATGTGTTCTTTCCATCCGCCGAATCCACGGACAGATAGCCCTTCTGCCGCTCCACGATAGCCTTTGCCAGAGGCAGCCCGATCCCCGCGTTGTCGTCCGCCGAGCGGGTCGCGCTGTAGTAGCGCCGGAAAATCTGCCGCTCCATCTCCCGGCTGATGGGCTCTCCGGGATTGGTCACGGCGATGGCCGTATACACACCGTTCTCCTCCACGTTTACGGCAACCTTCGCCCCCTCCGGGCTGTGCTCGATGGCATTTTTCAAAATATTGACAAAGGCCTCCCGGTTCCAGCGGAAATCTCCCGTCAGCCGCACGCCCTTTGCCCCGGCAATCTCCACTGTCTGACCCTTCAACTCTGCGAGCACCTCCAAACTCTCCGCGCCGGAGGCAATCATCTCATCCAGAGAAAATTCCTTCTCCTCGAACTCGATCATCCCTGCGTCCAGCCGGGAGAGTTTCAGCATGGAAACGATCATCCACTTCATGGAATCCACCTGCCGGGCGGCTTCCGCAATAAATTTCCTGCGGGTGGCCGGCTCCATGTCCGGGTTATCGGTGAGATTGTCCAGCATAATCATGGCGGAAGTCAGGGGCGTCTTGAGCTGATGGGAAATGTCTGAGACAGAATCCGCCAGCACCTTCCGGGAATCCCGCTCCCGATCCGCCTGTTCCTTCAGGTAAATCATGATTTTGTAGAGCTGATTTTTCAGGTTGCTCAGTTCATCCTCGGAATTGTCCAGAAGATCCAGATCGTACTGACCCATGGAAATGCGCTCCATATAGAGAGTCAACTGATCCAGACGCTGCTTTCTTCTGTGCAGATAGAGCGTAAATAAAACTACGATCAGCCCCTCCGCCAGCAGCAGAAATACCACATTCAGCATCATCGCCCTTCGCTCCTCCGGCTCCTGCGCCGCCACCGCCCAGTCGTCCTCCCGGATGCCGTAACGCTCCCGTAGATCTCTCAGCTCCTGCGCAGTATCAGCGTCATAAATGTCATCTGTCCCCTGCGAGCTGGTACTATTATCATTAAAAACTTCGTTTAACGTCTGCATAAGGGTATCCTCGTCCACCTGAGGATACTGCTGCCGTATCTGCTCCACCAGGGCAAAGACCGCGGCGTTTTCCCGCTCCCGCATCCGGCCGCACTGCCAGATCGTCAAGAGTCCCATACAAAGAGCCGCAAGTACCATGGCAAGTGCCATCAGGAACAGTATTTTCTTTGCCTCCCGATTTTCATACCGATTCATCGCTGCCTCCCAGGCGATACCCAACGCCTCTGACTGTGACAATCAATTTCTGATCCCTGTCGGACAATTTCTCCCGCAGGCGCTTCATCGTTACCGTCAGCGTATTGTCATTGACGAAATTTCCAGCGGAGTCCCAGATGGCATTCAGGATCTCCTCCCGGGTAAAAAGCTTTCTGGGATTGGAAAACAGAATAAAGAGAATCCGATACTCCAGCTTGGTCAACGCAATCTCCTCTGCGCCCCGGTAAACCTTTCCCGCCTCCACGTCGATGCGGATGTCCCCGTGGGCAAGCTGCCGCGCTTTCCCGCAGCGGCGCAGCACATTGGCGATTCGGGAGAGCAGCTCCCGGTTCCGGAAGGGCTTGATCACATAGTCATCCGCTCCCAGGTCAAACCCCAGCACCACGTCCCGCTCCTCGTCCCTGGCTGTCAGGAAAATAACCGGCGCCAGATCCTTCGCTTTGATCTCCCGACACAGATCAAATCCGGTCCCGTCCGGCAGCGCGACGTCCAGGAGCACCAGATCCGGCTGCTCCTTTGCGAGGATTTCCCGCGCGCTCTTTACATCCTCTGCCGCAAGGAGACGGTATCCCTCCTCCTTCAGCAGATATTCCAGCCCCAGCACAATAGCCTCATTGTCCTCCACCAGCAAAATTGTCAGCATGGTTCGCTCCTTTTCAAATGATATCTGACTATAAACTTACATGAGATGGGAGAAAAATGCAAGACGGGCCGGGGCCGGTTCAGCGATGGTACGGCCGCTTTCGTAAAACCAGTGATTTCAGCGGTAGATTATCCGATGTCTCTACCGCAAGCTCGCAGCTTTCAGGATCTCTACCGTATCCTGCGAGACCTCTATACAACTATATATTCAAATCTGCTCCTGTTACGGTACACCATGCAAAAAGAATACGGTCGCGGCGGCAGAATTTGATCCATGGGGGTATATCTCAAGAAAAATGTATGATTATTCTGGCAAAAATCTGATTCCTACCGTATTGCACTTTATTTGGCAAATAAAGACAAATAAAAAGAACCAGAATTTTTACAACTCCGGTTCCCCTCTCTATCTGGCGTTATCGCGAAGATATTGTTCAAATCCATCCTTCACAGACTGACGCAAACGAAAACTGCTCTCCAATTTCGTCCCATCTGAAAAGTAAACCATCCCATCCTGCTTTCGCACTTTTCGCACATTCGCGAGATTGACCAGTTTCCCCCTTTTGACCTCCAGAAAATCACAGTCCTGCAGCTTTTCCGCCCAATATCCATAGCTTCCGTCTTCCAGAAAAGATTCCTCCTCTCCGCTTCCCTGGCTGAGATGAAAACAGACATATTTCCTCTTCGCTTCAATATAATTTACATCCCGTATCAGAATCTTTTCGATTCCTCCTTCTTCTTTACTGTATTTTCTGCTCATCCGATGGACTTCAATATATCGGTATCTTTTTTCCAGATATGTTACCATTTCCCGCATTTTTTCTGCAAAATCCCCATATGCAACCGGCTTACGCAGAAATCCAAACACCTGCGGTCCAAACGCTTTTGGCATATATCCTTCATGGCTGGTCACAAACAGAATCGCCGTCTGTTCCTCCCGAGCGAGCCTTCGTTTAATCTCGATTCCGTCCACACCGTCCATTTCAATGTCCAAAAGTAAAATATCTGCTCCGCCATCCCGCAAAAATGCTTCTCCTGAATCATAAAGCTTCAGCGTAAAATTCCCGGAATCTCCTATGAACTTTTTACAGTAATCATCCAGTTCCCTTCGGTCTTTTTCCTCGTCATCGCAAATCGCGATATGTATCATATCCCGTTTCCTCCTCACAATCTCACATATACCGTAAACTCCCCGTCTTTGACCTCAAACCGTATCGTCCCCTCATACTTTTCCACCGTATCCATCACATTCAGCAGCCCCAAACCGTGGTTGTCGGAATCTTTTTTCGTAGTAAATTTTCCGATTTGCGCCACATCCACCTTCCATTCCACCGGATTCCTGATCTCAATGATCTGATGCCCCTGATACTGTTTGAGCAGAAGCGTAATCCTCTTTTCATGGGCTTTCAGCCTCTCACAGGCCTCCATGGCGTTGGCCAGGAGATTGGAAAATATCGTGCACAAGTCAAACTCATCTACCTGCAATTCTTCCATAATCGCGCCGGTGCAGGAAAATGTCACATCCTCCGGCAGTCTGGATAATTCCCCTTCGATGACAGCGTCCACCATATCATTCCCCACACTTACCCTGTTGCCGGCTGTTCGGACAAGCTGGCTGTCCATCTTTTGCAGATAGTTACAACCTCCTTCAGCATCTTCCTTCTCAAAAAAGCTGTACAATACCTGCAGATGAGCCCGCATATCATGACGTATTCTATGAACCTGGCGCACCTGCTGCTCCAAAGAGACAAAATGTGCCCTCGACTGATCCAAAAGTTCGCTTTTTAAAACACTCTCCTTTTGGTAACGTCCATTCAGATCTGCCAGATAAACAATAACCAGGCTGGATATGTAAACAAATTCTTCCAGAATCATGCTGATGGTGCGGTAAAAAACATAGGCTCGAAGAGGCATTCCCTCTGCCATAGCGTTGGAAAAGCCACCAACACCAGAAGCCGAAAATCCAAAAAATATTCCTATTTCATAATATTTTAATGGTATTCTACAAATCCAGTTTCTTTTCTGTTCATCTTTTCCTATACAAAAACTTAAAATACCTAGTGCAAAAATCAGAAATATATCGGAAAAAAAATTTGCTGCCTCTCCCTTAAGTTCCAATCCATTACAATGGTTCCAAAGATCTATAAACATCTTAATAGGTTCACTGATAATCCCCATAAAAAAGACTGCATGCAAAAATTTGACTATAATTTCAAAAGTCTTTTCCGAAAAAAATAATATGTAAATTAAGCATTCTATTGCAAGCCAAATCGGAGACGCATTGAATCCAAATCCGATTATACTATCCCACAATAAAGCGCAGAAAAACAGGCCGACTGCTGCAGCCTGTCTCTTTGCATCTTTTCTTGGTTTCATTTGAAGAACTCCACACATCCATAGCAAACTCTCCACCATATTTAATATCTGTCCTATCATGATGGCCATACGATACTCCCCTTGGATATCCGAATATTTTTTATTATTCAAATTATATCATACTTTGATCTGTAGAACCTTCTTTGATTATAATTATTTTTTTATCCCCAGCAATTTTAATAGCCATTCAATAAAATCTGTATCATTTTCTATTTGATCAAACATATTCCTACCTCCATCACTTAGAAAAATGAACTTTTTTATGGCAGAACCGTACCCATCTCTATTCAGATCACAGATACGGTTCTGCCCGCTATTTAATATTCAGTTATGAAATTTTTGAAGCCCATGCCTACCATGTACTTGGAAGCCACTGTCCACCAAGCCAATACGATACGTTATCCGTACGATTATCCCTGGCAGTCAAGAGTACCATCTGCTTATTCGCGGTAGAATACGGATTATTAAAATAAAATCCAGGACCATGTGTTACAACCACATCTCCCGAAACTCTATATCTTAATCCGTCCTGCTCTAGCCAGAAAATCGTAACCAGATCATATGGGTCCGTTGTTATCATCATACGAACCTGCCAAGGATCATTTACATCAGTAGCAGGACGATATCTTGCCCCTTTTGCATCCCAACTTTTCTGGCCGTTTGCTGGAATTCCAAACGCATGTTCATACTGCGTCCCCGCCAAAACAGTTCCGCCCAACATCATTACCGCCATCAAACACGTTACCATAGCTACCATGACTTTTCTTCGTTTCGACATACTTGTCTCCTCCTTTAAAATTTTATTTTAATATGCACCATTGCATATTAATTGCAAATGATCCTTCCATCCGCCATATGTATCATCTCATCGCAGAGATACCCCATATCTTCCTTATTATGGCTGGCAAGGATAATAACAGCCCCTCGCCTCTTTTCTTCCAGCAGTACCTCCCGGATCTGCTTTACGCTTTCCTCATCCAACCCATTGGTAGGCTCGTCCAGAAGAAGCAGCTTGGGCTTTTCAAAAATTGCCTGGGCGATCGCGAGTTTCTGGCGCATACCAAGGGAATAAGCCCTCACTTTCTTTTTTTCGCCCTCAAGGCCTGTCCGGCGGATTGCGTCGCGGATATCTTCATCGGATGCTATTTTCTTAATCTCGCCTAAATGTTTGAGATTGGTGTACGCGTCAAACTGGGGCAGCAGAGACGTCGTCTCGATGATGACGCCGACGCTTTCCGGAAAACTGATCTCTTTATGCAGTTCTTTTCCTCCCACCACGATCTTCCCCTCCGTTGGATAGATCAATCCGGCGATCGCTCGCAGCAGCATGGTCTTTCCACAACCGTTTCTTCCATACAAGCCGTAAATCTTTCCCTCGTCAAAACTGATTGTAATATGGTCCAACACCGTCTTCTTCTTCAACACCTTTGTCAACGATGTAATTTCCACATATGCCATAACCATCCCCCTTTTCTATAAAACATCTTTTTTTCTGATCTGTCTTATTCCGGCCAGACAGAAAACTGCCAGAACAACCAACAGGAACAGATATACCGCCGGAAAAGAATAACCGTATTCCTTTACCCGAAACCCCATCGCAAGATTCGGCAGAAAAATCCACAGTACCATTTTCCCCCAGGGCAGGAAATACACCATATCCATGAAAATCAGCGACAGAAGAAAATAAATCGCCGAGACAATCATGGCCATCCTGCTTTCCGCAACCATCTCCACCAGCATCTGTCCCAATGCCAGAACCAGATCTGTCAGCCAGAAAGCTGCCAGTTCCAGGATGAAATCCCGTTTAAAATGCATCCCATTCTCCAAAAACAGCCGGGAACACACCAAACTGCAGAACAGGGCAATTACTTGATAACACAGTACCTTGCCAACTATTCTTCGAACACTGTCACGAAAGAGAAATTCTCTTTTCCCGTGCCGAATTACCTGATAAATTCCATACGCCCCAAAAAAATCCTCGAAATCCCCGAAAGTATACAGTACCCTCCCGAAGAAAAGCATGAAGTAAAACATCTGGTAGCGTATATTTGCCCCAAAAACTACTCCTCCGTACAGTTCCCCTGTCCCGACATCTCCGGATACGGTTAGAATTCCGACAACAACCGGGACAAACGCAAGGCACAACACATCCCTTTTACTTTTTATCATCCAGAACATCCCTCTTTTCAAAAATTGACAAAGAGATCAAATACAGCAGTCCCGCCATCAACAGATGCTTTGCCGTTCGGAATCCATACTGCATGAAATCCAGTCCTCCGCCCATATAATATTCCCCGTAAATTTCCAGATCCCCGATATAATACAGCTCCCCCAGGTTCCACCGATCCGCTATCACGTAGGCAACGATCATGTGCAGCACCACGCACAGAACTGCCGCTGTCTCTTTCCGCCACAGGAGACTATACATCAGTGCGAAAACTCCGTTCATGACCATATACACACAGACCATCCGAAACCAGAAAAACACCCACACCATCAAATATCCGCTATCCCACAGGGCGCTGTCATTGATAAAAGCTGCAACGCAGATCAATTCTGTCGTGCAGAAGATACTGCAAAATACCACTGCAGAAAGCAACATACTCTTCCATGCGTCTATCCAATACGCTTTCCTCGTTACCCGCACCAGCCACTGCTCGTTGACCGACGGAAGAATCTGCAGCAACATCAGAAGCTCCATCGCAAGATATAAAAACCCGTGCAGACTGTCCCCCGCCACAGTGACAAGCATCGGCCCGATAAAACTCATATCTTTCGGCATCGTCCGCAGCGTGAAAAGATGCCAGAAGATGAACAGTACGAAGAAAAATACAGCTAATCCGCAAAAAATCTTATAACGTCTCATATTTTACCTTCCTAATATATCCCAGAATTACTGTCACCACCACACTGATCAGAAAAACTGTTATCCCATGAATCAGAAAACTGATATCTGCCAGAGAATAAGGCTGTATCGCCTCGATAATCGTTCCTCTGGATGACATGGATACCTGTGGAAACCAGATGACAAAGGCCACACAGTATGCCAGTTTGTAGGAACGAAGTAGCATACAAAGCGATACACTCATACAACAGGTCAATCCGGAGATAATGGAAAACGAGAGCATATACACACAATATATCAAAATCGGATGCGTCATCGAAAAATCAAAAAACGCCGTAGCGTTTTTGCTTCCCACAAGCTGTTCAAATCCAGAAAAAGACGTCCCTGGAAATATCATGACGCACAGCAAATAATTGACCAGAACGCTTGCCAGGGTAACAGCAAACCCTATAAGAAATCCGGCAAGATTTTTCGTCCAAAACACTTTTCGTTTCGATATCCGTGTGTCCAGGAGACTATCATATTTGCAGTGATATTCTCGGACACAGGAGTCCCCATACAAAAGCAAACACCAGATTGGAACAATCCAGAACCACAGTTGCTGAAATGCATGGGTCGGAATACCCCCGGCCAAGAAACCCGCAAAAGATGGATGCAGAATATCCGTTGGCCGAAGTCCTTCGGGATACATTTCCGGATACTGCCAATAAGGCTCATACTGATACAAAACTTTTCTTACAAGATCCGCCATAGGCAGCAGGAGCAGCACTGCCGCCGTTATCCATGTCTTTACGGATCTTACCGTGTCCATCAGTTCCTTTTTTAACATACATTTTCCTCCCCTCTTCCCCGTCTATTTTCTATTTTCACGATCTCTTTCTTTAATTTTACCTTATCACATCCGGAAAGCCCGTCCAACCACAAAAGAACAGGCGTTATGTACCACAGAACAAACGCAGGCCTTTTTTGGGTCAATGAAAAAGGGTACGAAGCACACACTCCATACCCTTTCCAAAATTCTTATAAACTTTTCTTTTCCGTTTACAGCGCGAACTCGTAAATCGCGTCCTCCTCGTCGTAGTGCTCGTTGGGCACCCACAGAACCGTCTTATCCGTCAGGTTGTAGATGACGCTGTGCACGGTACAGCCGTTGCCGTCGTCGTTGTTCCAGGTTCTCCGGCCCACCTGCGCCAGAATGTCCATGGCAGCGTCCTCGTCCGCCACCACGCCGTCCGTCGCGCTCAGGCACCCATAAATGTGATCGTAACGGTCCAGGCCGGCCTTCTCACTGTCGTCGGCATAGTAGCCGGGCTGGATGATAAAGTTGGTAATCCACTGGTAATCCGCGGCAGCCTCCTCCGGCCCGATGTTCGCGTCACTGTCGTTGTAGGTAACCACAAGCTGACGGCTGCTTCCATCGTTGTCCGTCTGATCCGTTCCGTCAACCCACTCCAGGATCGCGCTCTTCCCGGTGGAATCCGCGATCATATAGTGATAGGAAGTGTTGGCGGAGTCGTGAAGGTCGTAACCGGAAATCAGCTCGACAGCCTCATCCACGGAACCCGCGTAATCCAGAACCAGACGCAGCATCGTGGTGGAGGTCAGATCCGGTTTGTCCGTATCCTGGTTCGTGGGAATTACCACTTCGTCGCCCTCTTCATCCACGCCGCCGCCCTGGTAGCTCATGTAGATACCGCAGCTCACGCCGGCGTCGTTCATGCCGTCCAGCGGCGCGTAGGGAGCAGCCAGGCAGGTAATCCGATCCATCAGACCTTCCACGTCCGCATCAGTGTCAATTCCCAGAAACTGCAGATCCACTGTGGAGATGGACGCATGCCGTCCGTCGCCGGGATCGGTAAACACCAGGCAGGTATTGGTCTTGGCAAAATCATAGTTGCGGGCGAAAAGCTGATCGCCATCCTCAGTCTGGGCTGTAAAAGACGCACATCCGATATTGCTCTCCTTGATACCCATGTCGATCAGGCCCTTGGTAATGTTATCCGTGATAAAGGAAATCAGCTCCGCGTCTGTGGAAGCTCCCCCTTCTTCCAGATATTTGTCAAAATAAAATCCGCCCTTGACGTCCATACGGTACACAGAGCCGTCCAGATGGCTGTCGTCCCGGTCACGCAGCTTCTCGATGCTGGCAGCCGTGGAAATCTCATTTCCCCAGGTCACGCCCACGGCAATCCCGGCGATGACCACCAGAGCGATAACCACGCAGACCAGAGACAGTACCACCTTTTTCCAACGTTTCATTTTCTTCTTTTCCATCATTCTCTCCTGTCACAGACTTGTTGTCGTTTTTGTTTGTTGATATGTCAACAAATTCTTACACAGTCTATCACAGGGATGTTGATGTGTCAACAATAAGTTGTCGTTCTTTTTTGCACCCTGTTCTCATAACTTCAGCTTGGGGACTCCCGCTGGCCTTTCCTTCCCTCACGGGGCCTCGGAATCCGTAACCGGCATCGGGAAATCCCGCTCCGTCAGTTCCTTCCCATCCACCGTATAGAGGGTCATGCCCTCAAACTCCCCCTCCGCGATGACGATGAAGGGATCCTGGGGATCCACCGCAATCTCCTTCTCCTGACCGTCTACCCGCAGGACAATTTTTTCTACCCGGTCAATATTCAGTGACGGATAAGCCCTCACGTTGTCTTTCCATCCCATATAACCGTTGGGATTGGTATAGGTCAGAGACCCGGTGCTCATCAGGTCTAAAACCCAAAGATCTACCAGCGGCAGTTTGGAAAAGGCGGCGTATTTCCCCCCGCTTCCGCTTCCGTAATATCCCAGGCAGGCGATATGCTCCTCTCCTTCCGCCACCAGGACATCGGTATACTCCTGTTCCCCGGGAACTTCTTTGCGAAAAGTCTCCGGAATGTCTTCCCGGGCCACCGGAACCATCCCGAGCTGGTCCATTCTGCTATACACCACCAGGAATCCAATTACCAGGGCAACCAGAAGAACCAGGAGAATCAGTACGATCTTTCTTGCTTTTTTCTTTGTGCTGTCTGTCCGCGTCATGAGAATCCCTCCTCTCCGCCATCAATTGCTTGCTAATTTTCTCTATCAGGAAGACCCATCTTTTCCATTTCAATATAGCACCGCGGACGGCGGGATACCAGCTTTTTGTATTGAACGGTCATGTTTGGTGTTAAACGGTCATGGTGCGCTGCCCCCACCATGAAATGGTGCCACGACTGTCGCCTTTTTCTCCGATTCATTCAAACTTTTAAAATCTTCAGGGGAAAAATCAAAATTACAGTCACATTTTCTTTTTTAAAATTTTAACCGTATAATTTAAACTAGGAATACCACTGTCAGGAAGAATTTCCTGTACATGACGGTACGCTAACTCTAGGAAATACGGTAGGCTGGCAAATTTTTACCCACAAGAGGTAGCGGCACACAAAAAATACGGTAACCAGAAAAAATCTTTCATTTCAAGCCGTACTGACGCACTCGGGGCTACCGCCATCTTGTGAATTTTGAATATCCCACCGTACCGGTGCCGCCCCCAAAGCTTCAGAACGTAACATATACCATACCGGTTATCTCCCCACACATATCCTATCCACTCACATCCGTTCCTCCCACCCGGACAGAAAAAACACCCCTCCCGGCATCTATCTTCCGGGAGGGGTGTCCTCACCTCATTCTATTCGAATCTCTGCCCTAGCAGTACAGATCGTCGTCGGACTTGTAGTTTAACACATCCTCGTTCAGCTCTACGCCAAATTCTTTTCCGATATCCCGCAGGTTGTCGTCCGTGATAACCTGTCTCGGCTTGCCGGTGGGGCTGGCCGCCATGGCGATGGAGGCGATCTGCGCTGCCTTCTCGATGGTGTGCATCAGGCCGAATGCGATGTCAAAGCTGGGGCCGGAGACAAACAGTCCGTGGAAGGCCCAGATGGCAGCGTCGTACTTCTCCATCTCCACGCAGGTAGCCTTGGCAATGTCCGTGCCGCCGGGAACCATCCAGGGCACCACGCCCACGCCGCCGGGGAATACCACGCAGCACTCCGTCGCGCTCTTCCAGAGCATCCGGGTAAAGACCTCAGCTTTCAGCGGAAGTACATAGGTCAGGGCGATCACATAGGGGGTGTGGGCGTGATAGATCACGCGATTCTCCCCATTGGTCACACGCTTGCGCACAGAGTGATTCATGAAGTGCGTCGGGAACTCGCTGGTGGGCCGTCCGCCCTGCTCCAGTCCCCAGACGATGCGGTAGCTGTCCCCCGCCTCGTTGATCTCCACGATACAGATGTTGTTCTGGGGCTCCAGATGCACATTCTGGAGGAATTTTCCGCTTCCGGTGGAAATAAAATATTCGCCCTTCAGGTTGTCTGCCTGCACGCCCATGGGAACCCACTCGCCCGGCTCCTTCTTGAACCAGGGACGGCACTCAGCCACCTCCTCGGGACGCATGCGGTAGGTCAGGTTTCCGCCGTTTCGCTCATGCCAGCCCTGGCGGACACCGTCCTCACACATATGAATATAATCTTCCATTACCTTAACGCCTAAAATATTGTTCATTTTTACTCCTCCATTTTTCTCCGGGGCACGCCGGCGGCGCACCCCGGTATCACTATTTACTGCAAACTGACGGTCAGCCCGAAATCTTATCTTCTGGAGAGAACCTCCTTCTCATAGCGCAGCACTTCGTCAAACCACGCGTCGTCATCGGTACCGCACTGACGGCAGTACTCTGCCCACACGTCTCCGAAGGGCATCATCTTGATCTTCTCCTGATCTACCATGACCTTCGTCCAGTTCGCCTGATCCTGCTCCTCCTTCAACTGAGCATGGGGCATGCACATGGCGTTCAGCAGAGCCTTCTGCCAGCTGCGGAAACCTACAGCCCAGGCGCTGATGCGGTTGATGCTGGCGTCGAAGTAATCGAGAGCCATGTCCACGCGGTCAAGAGCGTCACAGCGTACGATCTCCTTTGCCATCTCCCTGGTCTCATCGTCGTAGATAACCACATGGTCGGAATCCCATCTCACCGGTCTGGTAATATGAAGGGCAATCTCCGGGAAGAAGGCCAGCAGCGCCGGGATCTTGTCGGAAACCACCTCGGTGGGATGATAGTGTCCGTTGTCCATCAGGGGCAGGCATCCCTCGTGGGTCGCAGCGAAACTCAATGCGAACTCGGCGCTTCCCACAGTGTAGGACTCCACGCCGATTCCGAATACCTTGGACTCCACACAGGGTTTTACCATGTTCGGATCATGGGGCTCCGCGATGATCTGCTCGATGGCATCCTTGTAGCGCTGTCTCGGTCCGAGACGGTCAGCGGGCACATCCTTGGTTCCGTCGCCGGTCCAGATGTTCATGACACAGGGAACGCCGGTCTCGTCCGCGAAGTACTGGGAAATCCGGATGCAGGCCTTGCCGTGCTCGATCCAGAAATTGCGGATCTCATCGTCCGGGGAGGACAGGGTCAGTCCGTCCTTCATCTTCGGATGGGAGAAGAAGGTGGGGTTGAAGTCCAGTCCCATGCCTCTCTCCTTGGCGAATTCCACCCATTTCTTAAAGTGCTTCGGCTCGATCTTGTCTCTGTCCACAAACTCGCCGTCCTCAAAGATCGCATAGCTTGCGTGCAGGTTCAGCTTCTTGCATCCCGGTGTCACTTTCAGCACCTCGTCGATGTCCGCCATGAGCTGCTCCGGCGTGGTCGCCTTTCCGGGATAGTTTCCGGTGGTCTGAATGCCTCCGGTCAGCGGGCCGTCATGGTCAAATCCGATCACGTCGTCCCCCTGCCAGCAGTGCAGAGATACCGGGATCGTCTTCAGCTTCGCGATGGCCGCGTCGGTGTCCACACCGATCTTGGCATATTCCTCTTTTGCCGCAGCGTATCTTTCCTGTACGTTCATAAAAACCTCCTTGTAAATAAAATTTTCATTATAAAACCTTATGTAATCGGCCCGGTGTCTTCGGACCGGATTTACCTGATGTTACGCCTCATAGACCGCAATGTCGAAGGACTTCATGATGGACGCCCTCGCCTCGGCCAGACCGGCAAACTCTCCGCCGGCGATCATCTGGGCCGCGATATTTCCGATGGCCGCGGCCTCGGTGGGTCCCGCGTACACGGTGCGGCCGCAGGCCTTCGCTGTCAGGCGGTTCAGATAATCCGCGTTTGCGCCGCCGCCCACGATGTGGATGCAGGGATAATGCACACCGGTAATCTCCTCCAGCTCCTCCACGGTTTTGGCATAACATTTTGCCAGGCTGTTGTAGATGACCGCAGCCACCTGGGAAATCCCCTCAGGCACCGGCTGTCCCGACTCCGCGCAGGCCTTCTGCACTTCCTCGGTCATATTCTTCGGCGCCAGGAAACGGTCGTCGTTGGCGTCCACGATGGAGGGAATCGTCTCCTTCGACGCGTTGTCGCAGATGGTTCCGAATCCCTGATCCGGCGCCAGCTCCCTGCGCACCGACTGGATCATCCACAGACCCATGATATTTTTCAGATAGCGGTAGCGATGATCATAACCGCCCTCGTTGGTAAAGTTGCGCTTCATGGACTCCATGGAGCAGTCCGCCTCTTTCCGCTCGGTTCCCATCAGAGACCAGGTGCCGGAGCTGATGTAGAGGGTATCGTCATTTAAGCTGGGCACCGCCATAACCGCGGATCCGGTGTCATGGGTGGCCGGCAGCACAACCTTGCAGGAAAATCCCACCTCCTCGGCAATCTCCGGCAGCAGGTCTCCCACCTCTGTGCCCGGCATCAGGATGGGCTGGAAAATCTCCTTCGGATATCCCAGCAGATCGATCAGCTCGTAATCCCAGTCGTTGGTCTTCGCGTTGATCAACTGTCCTGTGGTCGCCTCGGTATACTCCTGCACCTTCTTTCCTGTCAGCAGGAAATGGAAATAGTCCGGAATCATCAGCATGGCCTTCGCCTGTGCAAGGTACTCGGGATACTGCTTCTTTACTGCCATCAGCTGATAGATCGTGTTGAAAATCTGCTTCTGAATGCCGGTTCTGGCGTAGAGATCCTCGGGAGAGATCAGCTTGTAAACCTCCTCGTCCATTCCCTCGGTGCGGCTGTCACGGTAGGCCACCGTATCGCCCAGCACCTGATCCTTCTCGTCCAGCAGCACAAAGTCCACACCCCAGGTATCGATTCCCAGGCTGGCCGGAATCTTGTCCTGTTTCGCGCACTCCTTCATACCGTTTTTGATCTCGGCGAAAAGCTGCTTTAAGTCCCAGCAGAGGTGTCCGTTCACATCGGACACACCGTTGTAAAAGCGGTAGATCTCCTCGAGAACTACCTTTCCGTCCTCCACATGGCCCAGAATGTGCCGGCCGCTGGAGGCGCCGATGTCGATTCCAAGATAATACTTCATCCGTAAATCCCCCTTGTCATTTTCAGTCTTGATTTCTCCTGCTTGTCCGGCCGCCCTTCCCCGGGCGTCCGACCTTTTGCTATTACCATAATAAGATGATTTCAGCCGCAAAAAAAGGACACCTTTTGTTTGAAAAAAGTGTCCTTATTCCCATCTCGGCCGCAGCCGCTGATTTCCCTTCTCCACTTTCCCCATTGTGTGCTATACTGTTATCGTCAGCGTCAGTGTACAAATGGCCGAAATTTCACGGTTTGAGGCGTGTTGCCCCTTGCACACCGACGCTACGGAAACAGAAAGGACCGGTTCATCATGAGCGCAAAAGCAGATATCAAATCGACTTCCAACCGCAGCGATTTCTCCCAGGGAAGCGTCTGGGGCAATATCATGTACCAGTCTCTGCCGCTGATTGTGGCGCAGCTGGTACAGCTTCTATATAATGTCATCGACCGTGTCTATATCGGCCATCTGCCGGTGGTGGGCAGCACGGCGCTGACGGGCATCGGGCTGGCCTTTCCTCTGACCACTCTGATTGCCGCCTTTACCAATCTGTTCTCCACCGGGTGTGTCCCCCTCTTTTCCATGGCCAGAGGGGCGAAGGATGAAAAGCGCGCGGAGCTGATCCTCGGCCAGGCCGTGACCCTTCTGGTGGGTTCCTCCCTGATCTTGTTTGTGATCTGCTTCGCCTTCCGGGATCCGATCCTGTGGCTCTTCGGCGCGACTGAGGACTCTTTCGGATACGCTGAGGAATATCTCTCCATCTACCTCTTCGGTACCACCTTCTCCATGTTTTCCACGGGGATGAACGGCTTTATCAACGCCCAGGGATTTCCGAAGACCGGCATGTGCACCATCGCCATCGGCGCGGTCCTAAATCTGGTTCTGGATCCGATCTTCATCTTTGTCTTCGACATGGGTGTGGCAGGCGCGGCCATTGCCACCGTCATCAGCCAGGCGGTCTCCGCCCTCTGGGTTCTTACGTTTTTCCTGGGAAAGCGTTCCATGTACCGCATCCGCAAGGCCAATCTGATCCTTCGCATGGGGCTTCTGAGACAGATTCTCGGCCTTGGCCTGGCCGGCTTTATCATGCAGGCCACCAACTTCCTGGTACAGATCGTCTGCAACAAGATGCTGAACATCTACGGCGGCGATCTCTATGTGGGCATCATGACCGTGGTAAACTCCGTGCGGGACATTCTCTCCCTGCCCGCCAACAGCATCGCCAACGGGGCCCAGCCGGTTTTGGGCTACAATTACGGCGCGAAAAAGTTTGACCGGGTCCGCCGGGGTATCCGCTTTACCACCTTCCTGGGCTTTGCCTACATGCTGGCGGCCTGGCTGTTTGTGCTCTTTTTCCCGCACCTTCTGCTGTCCATTTTTACCTCGGATCAGACCATGATCTCCACCGGCCAGAGTTCCCTGCATATCTATTTTTTCGGGTTCTTTTTCATGGCCTTCCAGTTCGCGGGGCAATCCACCTTTACCGCCTTAGGCTGCGCGAAGCGGGCGATCTTCTTCTCCCTGCTGCGGAAGGTTCTGATCGTGGTGCCCCTGACGCTGCTTTTGCCCGGTCTTGGTTTCGGCACCGACGGCGTCTTTCTGGCGGAGCCGATTTCCAACGTCATCGGCGGGCTGGCCAGCTTTCTGACCATGTATTTTACCCTGTACCGGCGGCTGCCAAAACAGGATGACACGCCGGTTTCCAAGGAAAATCTTAAGGTTTCCTGAATTTTCCTGAAACTGCCTTTTTTTCTGTTTTTTGCTGTGTTATCATTTTTTCTGTCTCCATGAGACATACTGAAATTGTGAATAAACGAAAAGACATACAGAAAAAGAGAAAGGACCAGGAAGATCTATGGCAGACAGGAAAACTCCCCGGAAAACATTTACCGCGAAACAGAAGGTGCAGATTGTGCTGACAATTCTCGCCGTTCTCTTTCTTTTTGTGGTGGGATACTTCATCGGAAAACCCATGGTGGCTCTGGTCTCCGATCCCGGGGAATTCCAGGTCTGGGTAGAGCGGCAGGGCATTCTCGGCGTGCTCGCCTTCATCGGGATGGTAATCTTTCAGGTCTTCGCCGCCATCATCCCCGGCGGACCTTTTCAGATCGGTGCCGGATACGCGTTCGGCGTCTGGAAGGGCAGTCTGATCTGCGATTTTGCCACGACGCTGGCCAGCGTTGTGATCTTTCTTCTGGTGCGCCGCTTCGGCGTCTCCTTCATCGAGCTGTTTATCGATAAAGAGAAACTGGAATCCATCAAATTTCTCAAAGATAACGAAAAAGTGGAAGGCATTCTCTTTCTGCTGTTTCTGATACCCGGAACGCCGAAAGATCTGCTCTCCTACTTCGCCGGCCTGACCCGCATCAAACTGTCCCACTGGATTTTCATCTGCGGCGTCGGCCGTTTCCCCGCCATTTTCCTGTCCTGTATCAGCGGCAGCGCCCTGAGCACGGCCCAGTACGAGCTGGCCATCGTCGCCATGGTCGTCATCATCGTCTGCTCTGTGGGCGGCATTCTGATCTACCGCCATCACACCGGAAAGAATCCTCCTACTGGCATGAAATAAAAAGCGGTCTGAAGCATTTTGCTTCAGACCTGGTCGGTATCTATTTGCTCTGTTCCATTTAACATGGCATTTTCGTCGTCTTTTACCTTTCCATATCCTTTAACACCTGAAGAGCCGGTCCCTTCATCTCCTGGGGCAGGGGGAGCTGCTCCACAAGCCTCAGGACAACATCGCTGGTCAGCTTTGCCGCGCCAGAAGCCTTCAACTGGTCGACGATCAACCGTTTCACACCTTCGGCCTGTTCCGGCGGCAATACCATAAAGATAAGGCGAAGCTGCAGGAAGGCAACTCTGTCAGCGGTAACGCCATCCATTCCCGGCACCGGCAGATTGTCCGCCAGATGCCTTTGCGCCTCCAGATCCTCTCTGGTAAAGGCTTCCTCTCTCTTTAAGCCGAACACATCGTAGAGTTCTTCCGGCGCGTCATTTTCCATCATCAGCTCACGGATCGCGTTGGCGAGCTCCACTTCCTTATCCGGTTCATCCAGCGGATGCAGCTGCCCGGGATCCTCTTTCAGATCAAACAGCAGCGTACCGAACTTCGCAGGATCCGCCAGCGGATTCCCCGTGCCCGGAACCTTCAGCAGCTTACAGCCCTTGGTAAAGGAGAAGGGTTCCGCCAGCTGCGCCCTCTGCAGCTCCGCCGGCGAGAACAGATTTCTCATATGGGTGGGCATCAGGGTATACTCGTTGGCGCTTTTGCCTGCCTGCGGGCAGAGCATGTAAACATACCGTCCGTCCGTGATGTTGATGTAATTCCCATGGCTTCCATACAGGGCATACCGCCGCACCGGCGTGTCGTCTTTTATCGTCTGCTCCAGCGATTTCCCCAGCATATCTTTCGTGGGCTCCAGGCCGAAATAAGTGAGAATCGTGGGAGCCATATCGATGTTCTGCACCAGCGATGAACGCCGCTCGCCCTGCACTTTGCTCCTGGGATCCCAGATAAACATGGGGATGTGGGCGATCTCGTTGTAGTAGGGCATCATGGATTTCGCCCACCATCCGTGCTCTCCCAGCAAAAATCCGTGGTCAGTGTTGACGATGAGCATGGTGTCATCCCACAATTCATACTTGTCCATGGCGTCCAGCACCTTTCCCAGATAGTGGTCGCACATGGCCACCAGCGCACGGTAGCGGTTCCTGCAGTGCTCTGTCTCCTCCGGCGTCTCCGTCACTTTCGCGTAGGGCGGCCAGTCAAATTCTTTCCCGGTGTAATCCGGATCCGGAAACAGCTGGCGGAACCGTTCGGCGGCGAAGAAGGGCTCGTGGGGATCGAAGGTCTCGATCTGCAGAAACCAGTTGTCCGCGTCGTGATTCTCGTCGATAAACTCCAGCCCGTGGCGGAAAGTTACCGCCTGAGGCATATCCTCCTCATGAGAGAGATACTGACGGTTGACCGCATCCTGACGGTTCATATCCGGCATCCCCGCCAGTTTCATGGCTTCCTTTTTCGCCCGGTCGCTCTCACTCCGGCGAAATCCCGACAGATCCGGATCCTTCACATGCCCTTTCCAGGGATCTCCCTCCTGGCCCCGGCTGAACTCAAAGGAATTGTATCTCTGGTGGTAGGTGGCGCCCCCATCCTCCCAATAATGCTGGTGGTCCGTGGTCAGATGGGTGTAGATTCCATACTTTTTCAACATCTCCGGCATGGAGTCATCAAAGGGCTCCAGGGGCCCCCAGCTCCGATGCAGGAAATTGTAACGCCCGGTGTGGAGCTCCCTCCTGGCCGGCATGCAGGGCATGCTGCCCACATAGCAGTTGTCAAAGGTAACCGCGTGCCGCGCCAGCCGGTCAAAATTCGGCGTGTGGGCGTCCTCACAGCCGTAGGTGCTCAGCATGCGCCGGTTCAGGGAATCAAACATAACCATAATTGCTTTCATCCGTATCCTCCTCCTGTTTTCCATCATTTTTCGCTGTGCTTTCTATTCATGATTATACACCTGCTGCCACCGGGAAAAAATGCCGGAGTGGTAATAGGTTCCATAAAAATTTATGATCTTTCCCGACATCCAGGGATTTTTGCGATGTCCCGTTTCTGATATTTTAGAATATATTCCGCCCAAGATATGAACATCTTTTTAAGTTTTCTTAAGACTTTCTTCAGGAAGTGGACAAACTTCCGTCACATTTTTCCAGTAAGATAAAATCATCGAAAGGAGCTGCCAGAGTTTTTACTGTATGAGGGGTTTGAACATTGTCAGTTCCGACAACCAATTACCCTCCTTTTTCTAAGTGGTTTATCCATATATGTTCCGGGGCAATACGCGTTATCCTGTTCGGGGTAAAAAAGCGTATCCCGGAACGAAACAAAAGCAAGACCCTGCGTCATCAGAGGAACCCTCTGAGGCGTGGGGCTTTTTTTCGCCCATCAGACGGAGCGTCAGGAAGGAGCGACCAAAGAGGCGAAAGTCGGCGCAGCCTAGGAGGTTCGCGCCTTTGCGGGATCGTTGGCAGCGGGCCGACAGTGGAACGAGGATGGGTGGGGGTTGGGGGTGCGGGGGAAGGGGGAGGTAGTACATGAGGGAACAGGAGGGATGGAGCCGAGGATGGAGCGGGTGTTGGGCGAGGGTTGGGGAGGATAATGATTTTGCCCCTGACAAACCGAAGTCCGATAACTGCACGGAACGTCAGCATTGAACAGAACAGGTATAAGTAGGAAAGTGTAAATACTGAAAGTTCGCCTGCATGTTTCAATTCTTATTGAAAACTTTATAAGTTTTTGCTAAACTAAGATAAGGCACTGCTCGATACGGTAGGCGGTTAGCCCTCATTACATACGAGGGCGCATGCCCTCAGATCCACTACGGAAAGGGGGCGATGCTGATGGAAACGGAATTATTTCTTGTTCTCCTGATTCTTCTTGCGCTATGTAAGCTGATCGAAAGCATAAAAAAATAACCGCCCCAGGCCAACGGATGCGGTTATTTTAACTAAATATTTTGGCTAACCGTTTACCGGCAGTGCCTTTCTATGTATATAATACACGGAGAACCCTGTTTTGTCAAACAAGTCTGAAATTGGGGGCAATGACTTTTATATAACT
>ERZ1643246.1998-NODE-1998-length-20619-cov-10.419811_pt1 | contig 20619 bp, 20 predicted proteins | sample MGYA00579265_ERZ1643246 | MGnify/ENA primary metagenome ERZ1643246 (study PRJEB29033, sample SAMEA4952261) | chicken gut metagenome | biome: Broiler Chicken; feature: Gastrointestinal Tract; material: Caecum | place: Ireland | collected 2018 | study: Broiler...
AAGCAATTTTTTTGAAAATTACAATAAAAAAATTAAAAATACGAAAACTCAAATTAATTTGATATTGACGAATGCCAAGAAATATAGTAGAATTTACTAGTAACCACTTGGTAATGGAGTAGTACTCAAGAGGCTGAAGAGGCGCCCCTGCTAAGGGTGTAGGTCGGGCAACCGGCGCGAGAGTTCAAATCTCTCCTGCTCCGCCATTATATGTTTATAATCCATTGAGTTGGTTTATATAGATTTTTTTCAAAAAATGAAAAAAATACTTGTCAAATGATAGATTATAAGGTAAAATGTAATAGTCAGTTGACAAAATGGGCTTGTAGCTCAGCTGGTTAGAGCGCACGCCTGATAAGCGTGAGGTCGGAGGTTCAAGTCCCCCCAGGCCCACCATTTTGTTTTTTGGCCCGTTGGTGAAGTGGTTGAACACACATGCCTTTCACGCATGCATTCATGGGTTCAAATCCCGTACGGGTCACCAAATTTGTTTTCTATCCCCAGCAATGGGGTTTTAAAATATGTCTCCATAGCTCAGTTGGTAGAGCAACTGACTCTTAATCAGTGGGTCCACGGTTCGAGCCCGTGTGGGGACACCACTTGAGTAATATAAAAATTGTACCGAAAAAGTACAATTTTTTTAATAAGAAAATTAATTTATTTTGTTTAAGATTTCTTGATAGGCTGGAAGATTTAAATAGGAAACATCCAAAGTTTCTTCGTTTTTTAAATATTTCTTTTTAAATTCTAAAATCTTTCGAACCGATTCATCAATTCTTTCAACGGGAATATTTTCTTTGATATATGTGATCGCTTCTTGAGGATTGTTTGGCATTAAAAGAAGATCTACACCTGCATTTATAGCTAAAGAAATAATTTCTTCATTCGTGTAATTATCGGTTAGTGCTCTCATGTTTAAAGCGTCTGTAATTATGAGTCCTTTGTAATTTAGTTTATCTTTTAAAATGTCTGTAATAAATACTTTTGATAAACTAGCTGGGGTTGTATCGTTTGTAATTTTAGGATCTGCTAGATGTCCTATCATAATCATTTTGGCATTATTTGCTATTGCTTCTTTAAATGGAATGAATTCAAAATTTTCTAATTCTTCATATGTTTTGTCTAAAACTGGAAGAGAGTAGTGAGAATCTACATAAGTATCTCCATGACCTGGAAAATGCTTATACGTGGCAATCAAACCTGTTTCTTCGATCCCTTTTCCAAGATTTGTACATAAATTACCTACAATTTCCGGATCGCTTCCAAAACTTCGATCTGTCATGGAGCTATTTGAAGTGGCTATATCACAAACTGGTGCATAAAGAACATTAATACCTAGAGTTTTGGCTTGTTGGCCTAAGATTTTTCCTATTTCATATGCTAATGCTGGGTCCTTTTGAGTTCCGATTTTTTGCATACTTGGAATATAGGTAGGTACAATATCTTTTAATAACTGTAATCGTTGAACCGATCCGCCTTCTTGATCTACTGAGATGATTAGTGGAATGTTGCTTAGATTTTTTATATCTTCTATATATTTTTTAGTTTGTTCAAATGTTGTAATATTTTCTTTATTTAGAATGATACCTCCAGGTTTTAGATGATTGAATAGGGCAGTTACTTCCTCATTGACTGTATTATGAGTTTCATAAATGATGATCATTTGACCGATTTTTTCTTCTAAGGTCATGGAATTTAATGTTTCTTCGATCTCATTTTTTTCTATATTTGTTGTCGTATTTATCTGAAGGCTAAAATACAGGATGATAAGAAAGAATGCAAATAACCATGGGAATAGTTTTTTCATAGGAACCTCGTTTCTATTTATAGTATAGTCTGATTTACAAAAGATATAAAATATAAAAAGGCTTTGGGTACAGCCTTTAGTAATTTGTTATTGTTTTTAAATTGGAAATAAAATTGTCCATTATAGTGAAATAATCTGCGTTGTTTTTTCTTTCTTCTTCACTAATGGTATTCATCATATGAACACTTATTGTTGTAGCATTTGTTTGACTCGTAATTTCATTTATTAAATCATTTGTCGGTTCATCTTGTTTTACAAGTAAATAACGATATGTTCCGGAATTAAAATTGTTTTTTAAAGTAGCTAGGCTTGCACTGCCTTCTTCATATTCTTCTAAAGAAAGGACATGAAATCCATAATCCTCTAAAAATTTGAAAACATTTGCTGAAGCAATAATTGTATTTTGGCCGCGAGCTTTAGCATCTTTAGCAATACTGCGAATTTCAGCATCCATAATTGAAAGCTTTTCTTTTAATTCATCATATTTTTGATCGATTTCTTCATTAATGTATTTGGTTCCAATTTGTTCTTCTAAGTTATCTTTGATGTTTGAAGCAAGCATTAGATAGTTGCTTGGATTTAACCATAATTCTTCAATTCCATATTTATATTTTAGGGAATAAGCAGCATCGATTACTTTTAATTTTCGATTATTATTTGAAAAATCTTTAGCAATCTCTTTTTCATCGGTAGTCCCGTTGTAAATGAATATTTCTGCTTTGCTATATGTATCTTTTTGTTTGTCCGTTAAAGTATAACTAGAAACATCGGATCCATCTGGGTAGATAGATTGAATCGTTGAATGATCTTGATAAAGCACTTTTGTTAAATATTCAATTGGATAAGTTGTCGTATAAACTGTTGCGTTTTCTAAATTGTTGCATCCGGTAAGAAGGACAACTCCTAAGCATAAAAAAAGTATTTTTGTAATTTTTTTCATTTTTCAAACTCCTTTTTTAGTGGTTGATATCCGTATATTCCCCCTGGACGACATTTAGCTATTCGCTTTAAGCCTAGTTTTATTCCTTTAATGACACCATAGTAATCAATAGCTTCGATCATATATTCGCTGCAAGTAGGAATGCATCGGCAAAAAGAATGGCTTGTTAAAGGTAAACATTGGTAAAAGCGAATAAAAAAGATAAGTATTTTTTTCAGAATCATCACCTAATAGTATTGTACTACAAAAAAGTTTACTTGTAAAACCCCTTTTATTTTTGTATAATGTGATTGTTGAAAGTAGAGGTATTTATGGACTTTAGAGATTTTTTTAAAAAATATAATATCGAATTAAAGAACTTAGATTTGATGAAAAGAGCTTTTACTCATAGTTCTTACTCTAATGAAAATCATACGGAAAATTATGAACGATTAGAATTTTTAGGAGATGCAGTTTTAGAATTGGTTACGAGTGATTATTTTTATTTGCATACCGATTTAAAAGAAGGAGATATGAGTAAGACTCGAGCTTCTTTTGTGTGTGAAAATGCATTAGCGACTTATGCTAAAGAAATTGGATTAGATCAATTTATTTTGGTGGGACATGGTCAAGAAGGAAAGGTTAATGATACGATTATCGCGGATGTTTTTGAAAGTGTATTGGGAGCTATTTATTTAGATTGTGGTTTTGATGTAGCAAAAAATTATGTCGATACTATTATTTTGCCTTATATTAAAAAAGGTGTTTATTTTTTAGGGGATTATAAATCTATTTTACAAGAGATGGTTCAAACAGATAAAAAAAGTTTGCGTTATGATGTTGTAAAGGAAACTGGGCCTGCTCATGATAAGACATTTACGGTTAATGTAATTATAGATGGTATTGTCTTTGGAACAGGTGTTGGTAAAAGTAAAAAGGAAGCAGAGCAAAATGCTGCTTATGATGCATATCGAAAAAGGGCGAGGTAATATGAAGTTAAAAGGAATAAGAGCTTATGGGTTTAAATCGTTTGCCGATAAAATGGAGATGCAATTTAAAACGAATATCACTGCGATTGTCGGGCCAAACGGTTCTGGAAAAAGCAATATTGTCGATGCTGTACGTTGGGTTTTAGGTGAACAATCTATTAAAAGTTTGCGAGGATCTAATGCGATGAGCGATGTAATTTTTGCTGGTAGTGAAACAAGGCCTCCTTTTAAAAGATGTGAAGTTGCGTTATCTTTTGATAATTCCTCTCATTTTTTAAATACAGATTTAGGAGATGTTGAGATTAAGCGAATTCTTTATTATACAGGTGAAAATGAATATTTTATCAATAATGCCAAGGTGAGATTGAAAGATGTTACCTCTCTTTTGCTTGATAGTGGAATTGGAAATGATTCTTATAATATTATTAGTCAAGGAAATATTGAAGCAATTATTAATTCAAAACCGGTAGAACGTCGAGTTATTTTAGAAGGAGCGGCTCAAGTTTTAAAATATAAAAACCGTAAAATAGAGAGTTTGAGAAAATTAGAGAAAACACAAGATAATTTAGAAAAAGTAAATCTAATTGTTCAAGAACTTGAAGTTAGTGTTTTGCCTTTAAAGGAACAAAGTGAAGTAGCAAAGAAGTATTTAGATTATCAAAAAGAATTAGAAAATTTAGAGATTGCTTTAACGGTTTATGATATCACAGACATTCATTTGAAGTATCAAGATACTTCTCATAAAATCGAAGAACTAGAGCAAAAAAAGAAGGCTTTATCGACAGAAAATTTAACTAGGTCGGCAAAGGTAGAACAATATGAAGCAGAACTTTTGGAAATTGAGAATAAAATTGAAGAAGAAAATAATCGTTTGGTTTCTTTGAATGAACGTTTGGCAAAACTTACAAGTGAAAAAACACTTTTGCTTGAAAGACAAAAATATGAAGTAGATGCAGAAAAGATTAATCAAAATTTGCTTTCTTTGAAAGAGGAAGAAAATTCTCTTTTAAAGCAACAACTTCTTTTAAAAGAAGAAATTGAAGAGTTACAGAAAAGAAAAAAGGAACTTCTTTCGCAGACCGCTTTAAATGATGAAGAAGCTAGTTTGTGTGATTTTCAATATAAAAAGTTTCAATCTGAAAAAGAGAATGCTTTCAAAAAGAAAATGGTATTACAAAATCAAATGGAAATTTTAGAGCATAATATTGAGAATGATCCGAGTTTATCTTATGCAGTTAAAAATGTGCTTAATCATCCAAGATTGAAAGGTATTCATAATACAATTGGACGATTGATTGAAACGGATGCAAAATATAGTTTGGCTATTGATACCGCTCTTTCTTCTGCAGCTAATTTTTTGGTAGTGGATGATTTTTCTGCAGCTCAACAAGCTATTTCATTTTTAAAGGAAAATAAATTGGGTCGGGCTACTTTTTTTCCATTAGATACGATTTCTTCAAGATATGTTCCTGAAAGTTTGGTTTCTTTGGCTAAAAAAGAGGAAGGATTTTTAGGAATTGCTAGTGATTTGACTCGGTATGATGCAAGGTATAAAGGTGTTATTGAAAATCAACTTGGCAATGTATTTGTTGTTAAAGATTATGCTTCAATGGAAAAAGTTGGAAAGCTCTTGAATTATAAATACCGAGTAGTTACTTTAGATGGTGAATTGCTTCATGCTGGTGGTTCTTTGACTGGTGGATCTATTAAAAAAAGCATGAGTCTTTTACAAATGAAAAATGATTTGGAACGGACTAAAAAAGAATTACAGACTTTAGAAGAGACGTTAAAAAGTTTTGAAAGTGAAGAAGCAAAATTCAAGAAAAAGTTGGCGGAAATACATGAAAAAGAACAAGAAATTACTCGTCAAAAGATATATACAGAAGATTTGCTTACTCAAAAAGAAATGAATGAACGGGATTTAGAAGAAAAATTAGGAAATGTTTCTAAGCAATTAGCTGCGACGACTTCTTTACAAAAGGGTGATTTAGAAGATAATATTTTAGGCATAATGAAAACGATTACTGAAGTGGAAGTTGAAAAGGAATTGCTTGTAAAAAAGATTCAAGAGTATAAAAATCAAAAAAGTGAAATTTCTTCAAAAATTGCTGGTATAGAAACAGAAAATAAGAAAAATAGTAGCGGTTTATATCAAGCTGAGCAAACCTTGAAAGATTTGGAAATTTCTTTAGGCAAAATGGATACTAAAATGGATTATTTATTAACTGTTTTGTCAGAAAATTATCATTTGACTTATGAAAAGGCTAAAATGGATTATCGTTTAGAAATTGAAAGCGAGATTGCTCGAATGAAGGTAAATAGCTTACGTAAGGCGATGAAAGATTTAGGAAATGTAAATTTGGGCAGTATTGAAGAGTATGAAAGATTAAGTGGTCGTTATGAGTTTTTAAAAACACAGAAAAGTGATTTAGAACAAGCTTGTGAAGATCTTTTGAAAGTTATTGCTGAGATGGATGAAATCATGGTTGAAAGGTTGAAAGATGCTTTTGAAAAAATTCAAATAGAATTTTCTAATGTCTTTAAAAAAATGTTTAAAGGTGGAACTGGAAAACTTGTTTTAACAGATCCGGATAATATTTTGGAAACAGGTATTGAGATTATTGCTGAACCGCCAGGAAAAAAACTTAATAATATTGCTTTATTATCTGGTGGGGAGAAAACGTTAACAGCTATTTCTTTACTGTTTGCTATTTTAAACGTTTATCCTGTACCTTTTTGTATTTTAGATGAGGTAGAGGCAGCTTTAGATGAGGCAAATGTTGATACTTTTGGCAAATATTTATTGAGTCAAAAAGATAAAAGTGAATTTATTTTGATTACCCATAAAAAAAGAACGATGGAGTATGCCGATACTTTATATGGAATTACGATGCAAGAACAAGGAGTTTCTAAGGTTGTCAGTGTTAAATTAGAAGAAAAAAACTAATTAAAGAGAATTTTGAAAGAAATTTTCTTTTTTTCTGTCAAAATATAAAAAATTTCTTCTAATTTGGTAATTTTATGGTACTATTTTAATGAGGTGTGATTTTATGATTCAATATGAAACTGATTCAAGAAAAATTCAGCCTGGTCAAATTTTCGTGGCTATTAAGGGACATACTGTAGATGGACATGATTATATTGATCAAGCAATTTCTAATGGAGCTTCTAAAATTATTGCTGAAAGAGAAGTAGAAGCTCGTGTTCCAGTTGTGGTTGTGCCTAATACAAATGAATATTTAACTAAGGTTTTACAAGAAGAATACAGTGATCAATTGAAAAAACTTACCTTAATTGGGGTTACAGGAACTAATGGAAAAACAACGACTTGTTATTTGACTTATCAAATTTTAAAAGCTTTGGGAGTTAAAGTTGCTTATATGGGGACTATTGGCTTTTATTTTGAAGAGGAAAAGAAAGAATTACCAAACACAACTCCTGAAATTTTAACTATTTATAAGTTATTTATGGATGCTTTATCTAAAGGATGTACTACTATTGTTATGGAAGTGAGTTCTCATGCTCTTGCTTTAAAACGAATTACAGGTTTAGAGTTTTTGGTTGGAGCCTTTACTAATTTGACAGAAGATCATTTGGATTATCATAAAACAATGGAAAATTATTTGAATACGAAATTAGAACTTTTGGATTATATGAATCCTCAAGGAACTTTTTTAGTAAATATTGATGATTCAGCTAGTGAAAAATTTATGGCTAAGTTTTCGAATACAAAAACTTTAGGAATGAAGAAAAGTGATTATTGGATTAAAGAGTTTTCTTTTTATCCTGATCAAACAACTATTGAATTTCAATATCAAGAACAACTTTATTCTGTAACAACACATTTAACTGGTAAATTTAATGTCTATAATTATTTGACAGCAATGGCTTTAGTTTGTGAAGTTGGTTTTTCTTTAACGGATATTTTAAAGGTTTGTTCACAAATCTATCCTCCTAAAGGAAGATGTGAAACCTATAAAGTGAAAGATGGTTTTGCAGTTGTTGATTATGCTCATACTCCAGATGCCGTATTAAAAGTAATTTCCACTTATCGTGAGCTAGCTAAGGCAAAAATTATCACTGTGATTGGCTGTGGGGGAGACCGGGATCCATTAAAAAGACCTATTATGGGTGAAATTGCAACACGTTTAAGCGATTATGTGATTTTTACAAACGATAACCCGAGAACAGAAGATCCAAAAAAAATTATGGAAGATATTTTACATGGAGTTCATAAAGATAATTATGAAGTCATTTTGGATCGGCATGAAGCTATATTTAAAGCTTTAGATCTTATATCTAAAGACGATATTGTTCTCTTGCTTGGTAAGGGGCATGAAGATTATCAAATTCTTGGTCATGAAAAAGTTCATTTTGATGATAGTGAGGAAATAAAAAAATATGTAAAAAAATGCGAGGAAAATTAAATTTCTCGCATTTTATCTTGATCTTTGTAAGGATTTTTTGGATCGATGTGATCGACAAATAAGATTCCGTTTAAGTGATCGATTTCATGTTGAAATGCAATCGCGATATCTTCACGTACACGAATTTGAAATTTTTTGCCTTCCATGTCATAGGCTTCAACGGTAATTCTAGCACGTCTTGGTACAATTCCTTCAACCTCACGATTGATACTTAAGCATCCTTCGCCTTCGCCAACATAGATTTTTTCTTCACTGTAAGAAAGAATTTTTGGATTGATAACAATATAATTTTTAAATTTTTCTTTTTCTACTTCTTCTACAATGACAAAAATTCTTTTTAAAACACCAATTTGAACTGCTGATAAACCCATGCCAGCACGAAGATCGTATTTTTCTCTTTCGGGCTCAATTTGACTTAATGTTAGATAATCAATCATATCTTGAATCATTTGCTTTTCTTCTTTAGATAATGGAAAGGTTGCTTCTTTGCTTATTTTTCTCAGTCTTTTATCTGTTTCATCTAATATAGTTATATTTGGTAGTTTCATAGTTTCACACCCCTAAAACAGTACTATTGTAGCAAAAAACTTGGAAAAAATAAAGCTTTTTTGCTGAAAAAAAGAAGAACGATTTAGTTCTTCTGTTTAATTATTAGGGTTGTTATTCCATGTCCAACCAGCACCAATAATGATTACTAATAGGATGAACAAAACAATCCAGATAGCGGCTCCAGCACCATAACCAGTAGTGTAACCCGCATATCCCATGTTACAACATGGAGTTTGGTAGCCATAGTTTCCACCATAGTACCCATTGTTTCCATAATAATACATATATGTAACCTCCTAATCTATCTACTATAGTTTATTAGTTTTTTGAAATTTTGACATTCATTTTTCACTAATAAAAAATTCTAACTGTTTCATTTCATAAATCTATGATATGATTAGTATAGGTGGTAGAATGAAAGCCTTATTTAGAAAAATGGATAAACCATTACTTTTTTTCATGATTTTATATACTATTATTGGTTTAGTCATGATTTTAAGTGCTTCAAGTGTATCGACGGTTCTTCGTTATAACGTGTCGCCTTCTTATTTTTTTATACGACAACTTTTAATTGTTGGAGCTTCTTTTTTTGTTGGTTTAGTTATGATTTTACGGATTCCAACTAAGAAATATCGATTTTTAGCTCCTTTATATTTGTTAGGTGTTGTCGGTTTACTCTTTTTAGTTTTTGGCTACGGTATGGTTGCCGGTGGTGCTCAAAGTTGGCTGGATTTAGGGTTCTTTAATTTGCAACCTACCGAATTTGCTAAAACGGCACTTATTTTGTATATGGCTGTTTTTTATGAAAAGAGTATTAAAAAAAGAAAGCCTTTTGTTTATAATTTTATTCCGATTATTATCGCGATCGTTATTTTCTTTTTAGTCGCGATGCAACCGGATTTTGGAGGGGCAGTTATTATTGCCGGGATCGTCTTTTTTACTTTTTTGGTCATTCCATTTGAAAAAGAAAGCAAGGTAAATTTAATTAAATATTTGGGATTTGCCGCGATCATCGGAGGAGTTGCTTTACTTTATAGTGGTTCAGATATTTTTAATAGTACTCAGTTAGCTCGATTAAAATTTCAAGCTCCTTGTCAACGTTATATGGAAGACACAGGATATCAAGTTTGCAATGGTTTTATTGCTTTTCATAATGGAGGGTTATTTGGAGTCGGTTTGGGAAATTCTAGTCAAAAGTACTTGTATTTGCCAGAGGCTCATACGGATTTTATTTTTCCTATTTTAGTAGAGGAGTTAGGACTTATTGTTGGTATTCTAGTTATTATTGGTTATGGCTATATACTTTATCGAATTTTAAAGATCGCTAAGGCCGCTGACAGTATTCGAAATGCCATCATTTGTTATGGAACATTTATTTATATTCTTTTACATTTGCTTATTAATTTTATGGGAATTTTGGCTTTGATTCCATTAACTGGAGTTCCTCTTCCTTTCTTAAGTTATGGAGGAAGCTTTAATATGAACTTAATTGCTATTTTGTTTGTTGTGGAAAGGGTCGCTATAGAAAATAAACAAAATGCTGAGAAAAGAGAAATGGCTCGGTTAACCGCTTGAGTTATTTCTCCTTTTTATTGGTAAAAACTCCCATAGAAACAATTACCAACTTTCTTTTTGGATTCTAATCCATACTATTTTTAGTGAAAGGAAGATTACCTATGAGAAAGTATATTTGTTTATTTATTTGTTTGATAGGGGTTTTACCGATTTCTGTCTTTGCTTATTCAGATAAAGTAATTTTAGGCGGAGAAAGTATTGGTATTCAAATTGACACTCCCGGTGTTATGGTTATTGGCTTTTATAAAGTAAATGGAGATTATATAAAAGGAGTTCCAGAAATTAAACCTGGAGATTTGATTGTTAAAGTAAATGATCAAAGTATTTCTACAATTCATGATTTGACAAGCCAAATTGAAAAAGATATCAAAGATGAAGAAATTACTTTAACTGTCAAGAGAGGAGAAGATATTCTACCGATTAATTTACAATTAGAAAAAGTTGATGGGGTTTATAAAACGGGTTTATATGTGAAAGATCGTATCTCTGGTATTGGTACCTTAACCTATATTGATCCCGCTTCTAAGGTATATGGTGCTTTAGGACATGAGATTTTAGAAAGTACGACAAGTGAAATTGTTGAAGTAAAAACTGGATCTATTTTTGAAAGTACTATAACAAGTATTCAGAAAAGTACTACCGGTGTTGCCGGTGCTAAGAATGCCACTTTTAATTATGAAAATGTACTTGGAGATATTAAAACAAATGGTACTCATGGAATTTATGGGATTTATGAAGATAATTTAAACACTTCTTATATTGATATTGCTAAGCCTTCTGAAGTCAAGATTGGTAAAGCGACTATTTATACGGTTTTAAATGGAGAAGAAAAGAAAGAATTTGAAATTGAAATTACAAGTATTAAAGAATATAGTAATACAAAAAATTTACAATTTACTATTACAGATAAAGAGTTAATTGACAAGACAGGTGGGGTAGTTCAAGGTATGAGTGGATCGCCTATTGTGCAAGATGGGAAACTTATCGGGGCGGTTACTCATGTTATCGTGGACGATCCTTTGACCGGATATGGAATTTTTATTACAACTATGTTAGAAACTGGAGATGAAATTTTAAAGGAATAAAAAAATTGATTCAACTTAAGAATCAATTTTTCTTTTTATTGGAATGCGTAAGCGGTAATGCTAGCTACAATTCCAACTACCATAATAATTAAAATAATCCAAGTTACGATTTGTCTTACTCTTTTATTCATTTTTTTTGACCTCACTTTTTCTTTCTAAATTTATCATAAATTTGGCTTTTTGTAAATATACTTTTTTAGGTGATCTTCTTTGAAAAGATTCAGACAATATTTTAAGAAAAATAAGTATTTGGTACTTTTTTTGGGTGTATTGTTTGTTTTTGGGATTGTTGTAGGACTTTATTTGGGAATTTCTCATATTGAAATTTTAAGAGAAAATGTGGCTTATTATGTAGAACATATGCAAGAACAATCCTATAATTATTTATTTTTTCATTTTTTTGTTTTTGTTCTAGGTCTCATATTAAGTTTTTTTGGAATTGGCGTTCCTTTTTTATGTACTTTGATTTTTTATGAAGGAATGTGTGTGGGTTTTTTAACAGGAGTTTTTTCTTTATGTTTTGGCTTTTCTGGTTTTCTTTTCAGTTTTTTCTTTTTATTTGTTACCAAATTCTTTTATCTCGGATGTCTTTTCTTTTTCTTTTCTAAATGTCTTTGGATTGCCAGAAAGATGATTGGAAAGTATTTTTATAAAACGGATCCTAGTCTTATTATTGTTCATTTATTAAAAGGATCTTGCTTACTTATTTTTTTGGTTTCTATTTATGATATTTTTTTGTGGATTCTTGGTAATAGAATTCTTCTGCTTTTTCAATTTTTGCTTATTTAAAACCAACTAGACCTTTTTGCATTATTTTGGTAGAATAAGGTTGAAAGAAGGAAGTACTATGTGTAAAAAAGTCATTGTTGGGATGAGTGGGGGAGTTGATTCAGCTGTCAGTGCTTATCTATTAAAAAAGGAAGGCTATATTGTGGAAGGGCTATTCATGCGTAACTGGGATGCCTCTTTAAATAATGATGTTTTAGGAAATCCCACTATTACAGATTCTGTTTGTCCTCAAGAACAGGATTATCAAGATGCCTTAAAAGCCTGTGAAATTTTAGATATTCCTTTACATCGTGTTGATTTTATTAAAGAATATTGGGATAATGTTTTTACTTATTTTTTGGAAGAATTAAAAAAAGGACGAACTCCAAATCCAGATTTGTTATGTAATAAATATATTAAATTTGATGTTTTTAAAAAAGAAGCTAAAAAGCTTGGAGCTGATTATATGGCTACGGGTCATTATGCTCGGTTAGTTGGTACTAAACTTTTGAGGGGAATAGATCAAAATAAAGATCAAACTTACTTTTTGGCTCAATTAACTCCAAATCAACTTCAAAACGTATTGTTTCCGGTCGGTAATTTAACTAAGAATGAAGTCCGAAAAATTGCCGAGGAAATTCATTTGAATGTTGCAAAGAAAAAGGATTCAACAGGTATTTGCTTTATTGGCGAAAGACATTTTCAAGAGTTTATTCATAATTATTTAAAGCCTAATCCTGGAGATATCGTCGATGTTCGTACGAATAAGGTTATTGGCAGACATACAGGCCTTATGAATTATACGATTGGACAAAGAAGAAATGTTGGATTATCCGGTCAGAATCAAAGGCATTATGTATGTGGAAAAAGTGTTTCTAAGAATATTTTATATGTCGCTTTTGGAGAAGATAGTGAATATTTGGTGAGCGATGCTTGTATTTTGGAACAAGTTAATTGGATTAGTTCTGTTCATCCTACTTTTTGTACAGCTAAGTTTCGATATCGTGGTGAGGATTACTCTGTGCAAGTCGAATATTTAGATAACGGTGAGGTAAAGGTGAGTTATCCTGAAGGTGTAAAAGCGGTTACTCCAGGTCAATTCTGTGTCTTTTATTTAGGAGAGGAATGTTTAGGCAGTGGAATTATAAAAACGGTTTTTAAAAATAATGAAAAAATGTGGTATTTAAGCGATTAAAGATTTGCAAAAAATGTTTACTTTCACTTGACACAAAAATGTTAAGTAGATATAATTATAATGTAAATATTAAAGAGAGTAGGCATGAAAATGAATAAATTAAATGAATTATTACAAGAATTAGGAATATCAAAAGTTCGATTGGCTAAATATTTAGGAGTTTCAAGACAAATGGTATACAACTATCTTGAATTGGATGACATTAATAAATGGCCAAAAGAGAAAAAAATTCTTTTATATAAATTATTAGACATTTCAGACGATTCAGATAAAACTTTAGATAATATTAATGTTACAACGGATTATCTAATGAGTGTTGAAAATCGTTTAAATCAAAGTATGAAAAATTCTAATGATATGGAAAGTTATCTTGATCTTAAAAATTTAACCAAGGAATCCCAAATCCTTTTAACGGATATTGTAAATCTTTTAAAGGAAAAATTAGGAGAAGAGGGGAAGAGGGAAGAAAATTATTATGCTTTTCTTTATTTATTTCATATGTTACAATCTATGAGTAATGTTCCTGAAATAAAGTATATTTTTGGCTATATGTCTAAGATTACAGGATTTACTAAACCAGATGAGTTTAAATTTAATGAGGATAAGCAATTTATTTTTGAAGGTATATTGTACTCTGCCCTAACACTTTATAATAATGGGGGAGCTTCACGTAGTAAATTAGCTGAATCTCATCGCCGTTTTGTTCAAGAAATTGAGAAAAAAAATGAAGAAAAATTAAGTCGAACTCAACAATTAAATACTGTGCGTATTCAAGCTTTAAAAGAACTTGGTTATACGGAAATCAATGTAAATAATGCAGAAGAAGTTTTTGAAAAAATTGCAGAAATTGAATCGCGTGGTTCTATGATGAGTGATGCATAATAAGTACTAAGATTTTAGTACTTTTTTCTTGCTAAGTCCCCTATCGATTTTTTTTATTCAATAGGGGAAGAGAGTTTGTTGCAACGAGATGACCAATTATTCATTTCCTTTTATTTCGATGCAAATTACACCAGATGATGAATTATGCGTTTTGATGCAACTCGATGCAAATTAGAGCGGCTGTAAATAAAAAAATATTTTTCTGGAAAAAGCTTTCATATAAATTGTGTTTTAAATGAATAATTATATGTATTTTTAAAATTCGATGCAAATTAGAAAAATTACATTAATGAAAAAATTTAAAAAAATTGTTTTTTTGAAAAAATCAAGATTGTTTGATAAATTGAATTTAATATTTAGTATAGATTTATAACTTGTTGTTATATAAAAAATCTTGCTAAGGAAAGGCTTTTTCTTTTATTTTTTTAAATATAGCATAATGTATGTTATGTAAACCGCTTAAAATTATCTCAAGTATTTTTGGTATTTGTCATAATTAAAATAAATCTCGGATAATTCATCAATAAGTAATGTATACATATTTTCGTTTTTTATAATATCATAACCTAAAAATATGGCTTTTATTAAAAAGTTATTTATAATATAACAAATTACATAAATACATATTATAATTAAGGCTATAATAAGTATATATTTTTTATTTTCGTCAAAAAATATGGCTATTATTGGAAGAATTATGATTATTAGTTCGCATATTTTGCTTAAAAGTGCTTTTGGTTTATTCATTATTTCTTTCAATTCATAATGTTCAATTAAAAATTTTATATCTTCTTTTTTGGTAATTTTATATTTTTTTAAAAGATTGTATAATTCATTATCTTCCTTTCTATTTATTTGATAAGAACTTAATAGAATAATATCTTTCATTCTCTTTTTTGGGTATTTTTTGTGTGCTTTATATAGAAAAATAAATAAAATAAGTAGAAAGCCCCCAAGATAAATGCTTATGATTGTCGTAAGATTTATTTTAAAAAATATTTTTAAAAGAAGATTTATCAAAGTTGTTAAAAAGCAACTTCCCCAAAACCATAGATCAAATTTTTTCATTTGATTTATTTTTAAAAACTCTTTTTCAAATTCTGTAAACATACTCCTCTACTCTCTTTCTTAATTAAATCTTATAATAAAAGAAAGAAAAATACAAGTTTAAAGAATAAACTGATTAATTCCAAGAAGAAGTATTCCTACTATAAAACCTAAGATAATGCATTTATTCTCGTGGTAAGTTAAGGCTTTTGGCAAAAGTTCATGGATAGCTAGTGTAATCATGAGTCCGGCTACAAATAATAAAATGAGTCCAATCATTGTATCGGTAATAAAATTTCTTAAAAATAGAAAGGCTAAAATGGCTCCTAGAGGTTCGGCTAAACCTGATAAAAATGTTTTTTTAATAGCTTCTTTTTTTGATCCTGTTGCGTAGTAAATTGGTACAGCAATACTTATTCCTTCTGGAATGTTATGAAGCATGATAGCCATACTGATTTTTAATCCTAATTCCATATTTTGGTAACTACTTAGAAAGGTTACAATTCCTTCTGGGAGATTGTGGAGCATTAAGGCAAGCATTGAAAGTACGCCTAATCGATATAAGTCTAAATCGCTACTACTACTCTTCTCTATTTTTTTGTTTAGAAAATAAACACTTAAAATACCTATTGAAAAAACTAATAGAGATATAAGTATTCCCTTTGCTAATTTGAAATTTACTAAAATGGAGTAACTGGCTTCAGGAATTAATTCGGTGATAGAAATTCCTATCATAATGATTAAAGATAGACTTAAGCAAAAAGTGATAAATTTATTGATGTTTTCTCTTTTCCATTTAAAAAATATTACAATTGATCCCAAGACGGTTGATAGACCTGCGACAGAAGAAATGATTAAAGGCATGAAAAAAGACATAGAATCACCTATTACATTTTATGTCTTTGACCTGTAAAATAATCTTTCATTTTTAAATAGTTTTTTCTTTGGTATTCTTGAATGCTAATTAATTTTAATTTGACTTTATCTTCATCGGTTAATGAGCTATATATTTCATTGGCATCCATATTTTCATAAATACATGAAATTCCACCTTGTTCATAGTATTCTTGCATTTTTGGCTTTGAAAAAGGCATTTGTTTAATATATCTTTCGATTTTCTCTTCTAATATTGCATTTTCTTCTTCTTGAGTAAGGGGTGGGATATAATTTAATGGGGTATGGTTTAGCTCATCTAGCGAAAGTTCAAAATTATAAGTGAAACCGAAAATATTGCTTGGATATAAATATCTTCTGCGATTATTATTTAGCAATTTGAAATTTCTTTTTTGTTTTCTATTATGTTCAATATATTCTAAACAAAAGCCTCGTAATTCCTTATAGGAAAGCATTTGATTTTGAATTTCATTATAAATTAGACGATCGTTATAATTGTAATATTCACGTATTTTTTTCTTTGTTTCAGAATTTAATATACTTTCATGTCGCGTGAGTGTTTTTTTGGCTTCGCTGTTGGTCATGGTTAAAGATAAAAGAAAATTTATAAATTCCTCTAATTCTCTACTTGGACTTAGTTTTATAGATTCGTGATTTTGGACCTTTTTTACTCTTTCAAAGGCAAAATTTTGGAGAAAACTTACCATTTTAGGATATGAACGTAAATTAGATGAGTCTTTAAAAAGACATTCATAGAAACGAATTCTATGATGTTTGTTTTTTTGATTATAAGTTGGTCTAGCAATAAATAGGTCTATTTTATCTATATTGGTATCTCCTTTAAAAAAGGTCGGATTGTACTTTTTTAATGTTTCTAAAGCTTCTTTTTTAGAATAATTCAAAGTGAAAAAGGCATCTATGTAACTAATATCTTCAACTAAATTTACTAAAATAATTTCTTCTTCAGTTTGAATTGGCATTCTAAGTAGATAAGCTTTTCCATTTTTGGCTGCCATTAAGCAATATTTTTTCATTTTCTTCACCTACATTTTATTTTACACGAAATACCAAACATTGGCAAATAAAACAAAAAAAATTGAGTATGATATTTTTTTGCTTAGCCATAATACTAGTGGGAGGTAAAAAGATTATGAAAAAGAATAATAATCAAAAACAAAATCGTTCTAATTCTTCTAGAAAAAATCAAAATCGTCAAAATTCTAGAAAAGAAGAACAAAGAGAAAACAGAAATTGTTAGTAAAAGAAAAAAGAATGATGGTTTATTTATCATTCTTTTTTACTACGTGGATGACTTTCCATATACTCGCTTTTTATATGTTCTTTAGAAACATGTGTGTATATTTGAGTAGTAGATATACTGCTATGGCCAAGAAATTCTTGTATGACTCGTAAATCTGCACCTGCATTTAATAAATGAGTTGCAAATGAATGTCTTAATATGTGTGGGCTTACATTTTTTTGGATACCTAGCTCTTTACATAGTTGTTTTATCAATTTAAATAAGCCTTGTCTCGTCATTGGGGTTCCGCGATTGTTTAAAAAAAGCTCTTCATAATTTTTTCCCTGTTTTACTAATTTTGGACGATAGGAGTTCAGATAGAGTTCTAAGTATTTCTTGCTTGTATCGTTAAAAGGAATGATTCTTTCTTTACTTCCTTTTCCTTCTACTCGAACAAGCGTATTTTCTAAATCGATATTTGAAAAACGTAAGGATAATAGTTCACTTACTCGCATTCCTGTAGCATATAAAAGTTCTAGCATGGCTTTAGTGCGATAATCATAATCGGTCTTTAAAGGCATATCTAGTAAACGATCTACTTCTTCATAAGTTAAATAATTTGGCAATTTATCTGGCAATTTAGGCAGATGAATTGTTTCACATGGATTTTGGGTTATAAATCCTTCTTCTAGGCAAAAAAGATAAAAGTTTTGTAAAACCGTAAAGTAATGAGCTTTTGTTGTAACCTTTTTTTCTTGTTCAAATTTAAGAAATTTTTCGATATCTTCTTTTTTGATTTGTAATGGATCTTTTGGAGCAATATATTCCCAAAAAGTTTTTAGATTATCTTGATAAGAAAGAATAGTATTTCTGCTTAATTTTCTTTCATATTGTAAAGTATCAATGTATTTTTGCATACATTCTGGTAATTTATTTTCTTTCATAATATCCCTATTTAAGTATATAAAAATGCAGAAAAATTGTCAAACGATAGTTTGTTTGTTATAATTAAAACTGGTGAAGAATATGGAAAATCTAGCAAATAAAATGCGACCTACAAAGTTATCTGAAATTATTGGTCAAGAACATTTGGTGGGAGAAAATAAAGTTTTAACAAATTTGGTTAAAAATAAACATTTGTGCTCTATGATTTTATATGGACGGCCTGGGACCGGAAAAACTTCAATTGCAAATGCTATTGTAAAAGAAATCGGTATGCCTTATAGATTTTTAAATGCGACGATTAACAACAAACAAGATTTTGATATTGCGATAGAAGAAGCCAAGATGCATGGTGAGATGATTTTGATTATTGACGAAATTCATCGTATGAATAAAGATAAGCAAGATTTATTACTTCCTCATATTGAATCTGGACTTATTCTTTTAATTGGTTTAACGACTTCTAATCCTTATCATAAAATTAATCCCGCTATTCGTAGTCGAGTTCAAATTTTTGAAGTACATGAATTAACAATTGAAAATATTATAATGGGCTTAAAAAGGGCTTTAAATTATTTGCCTGAGATTAAAATTGATGAAGCTGCTTTACAGTTTATTGCTACTTCTTCTAGTGGAGATGTCAGAAGTGCTTTAAATTTACTGGAAACGGCTTATTATGCTTCAACAAATCATTTGGTTACTTTAGACGTTTTAAAAAATATTCAAGCAAAACCAGTTTTCTTTCATGATAAGAATGAAGATGGCCATTATGATGTATTGTCGGCATTTCAAAAATCAATTCGTGGAAGTGATGTCGATGCTTCCTTACATTATTTAGCTAGACTTATTGAGGCTGGAGATTTAGATAGTATTTATAGGCGAATGAGTGTAATTGCTTATGAAGATATTGGGCTTGCTAATCCTTCTATTGGTCCTAAAGTGATGGCAGCGATTCACGCTAGCGAATTAGTTGGACTTCCTGAAGCTCGTATTCCTTTAGGAACGATTGTTACAGAGATGGCCTTATCTCCTAAATCCAACAGTGCACACGTTGCTTTAGATGAAGCTTTAAATGACATTCATAAAGGAAGTACTGGGAATGTTCCAGATCATATAAAAACAAATTCTACTACTTATCTTTATCCTCATAATTATCCAAATTCTTATGTTAAACAAGAATATTTACCGGCTAATTTAAAAGGAAAGAAATATTATCATCCACGTCATAATAAATATGAAGATAATTTGAATAAATTATGGCATGAAATGCGAGGTGAAAAATGAAAATAACTTGTATTGGAAGTGGTGTTTTTAGTCTTGCTTTAGCTAAATCTTTATCAAAAAAGAAAGAAAATCAAATTGTTATATGGACTCATGATAAAGAAGTATCTCAAATGGCTTTAAATGAAAATAAGTTGCTTTTTGATGGAAAAAAAGTTTATAAGCCTCAAAATATTTTAGTTACTTCTTCTTTAAGTGAAGCTTTACAAAATACTTCTTCTATTTTTTTATTGGTTTCTAGTTTATATGTAAAGGAGATTGTTTTAAAACTTAAAAAGGATTACAAAGTGAATATCCCTATTTTTATAGGCTCTAAAGGACTTTTAAGTGAAAAGCCGTATTACTTTACCCATTTTGTTAAAAAAGCCTTAAATGCTAAGAAAATAGCCTTTTTTGCTGGTCCTAATTTAGCTAAAGATTTATTTAATGATGCTGAGGTGTTTATTACAGTCGCGACTAAGAACAAAAGTGCTTTTTCTTATTTTCAATCGATTGTTCCAAGAAAGATTCATTTAGAAGAAATGAAGGAAGAAAAAGTTTTGGAACTTGCCAGTGTATTAAAAAATATTTATGCAATTGGGGCTGGAATGGCTTATGCAAAAAGTCCTTATCGCTCTACTGTTTTTTCTTATTTAACAGAAGCTTATAAAGAATACAATCAAATTCTTTATGAAACGTTAAATTATTCCGGCGAAGTGATTTATACAGGAACTTTAGGAGACTTTTTTTTAACTGGTAGCAGTTTTACTTCTAGAAACTTTTCTTATGGTCGATTGTTAGTAAAAACTAAAAAAGAAGCAAAGCTTTTTAGTCATTGTTACACTGTAGAAGGAAAAAATAATTTGGAAATTCTTCCGATGATGATAAAAAAAATGAACCGATTTCCTCTACTCTATCAAATCTGGCAGGAAAACCGATTAATAAAATAAAAAAAAGAAGTTAATTTTCTTCTTTTAAAATTTCATGGTTGTATAATTTTTGGTGTGTGTAATGTGTTTACATACATCTTTTTCATTTAA
>ERZ1643246.1999-NODE-1999-length-20613-cov-25.452330_pt1 | contig 20613 bp, 24 predicted proteins | sample MGYA00579265_ERZ1643246 | MGnify/ENA primary metagenome ERZ1643246 (study PRJEB29033, sample SAMEA4952261) | chicken gut metagenome | biome: Broiler Chicken; feature: Gastrointestinal Tract; material: Caecum | place: Ireland | collected 2018 | study: Broiler...
CCTTTGTTTTCTTTGGGTCTAATTTATATTTTTTCTTTTGTTTTCTTATTTTTTTTACACTTATTCTCTGTTTTTCTTCGTTTTTCTTTAATATGTATTTTTTGAATTTAGTCTATTTATATGTATACATAATGTTATTAAGTAAATTATTAGTAATTAAATTTATTGCTACTTTCTGTCTTTTTTTATATCATTTCTTGAAAAGGCTTGAATATATATTGTATATTGTTAATTGTAACAATAAATTATAATTTGGATTTTATTTCTTGATATATTTCTTCATGTATATCTTCTATTGTTCTTATTTTTCCGTCTTTTACACATTTTATTTCTTTCCAATTATATTTTTTTGATAGTTTACATGCTTCATTATATGCATCTTTCATATGTTCTTGATTTCTTTCGTGTATATCCTTTTTTTCTTCTTTTGTTATTTTGTTTTTTCTGTTTTCCATTAGTTTTAATGCATATTCTGTTGGCATGTTTAGAAAAAATACTTCTGTTGGTATTGGTAATCCATATAGATTGAATTCAAAATCCCATAGCCAATTTAAAAATTTTTCTCTTTCTTTGTCATCTTTTATTTTTCCTGCTTGATGTACCATATTTGATGTTGTATATCTGTCTGCTAGTATAATTCCTCCGTTTTTATAGTATTCTTCATATTCTTTCTTGAATGTTATATATCTATCTGCTGCATAAAATGTTGATGCTATATATGGACTTATTTCTTTTGGATCTTCTGATAATTCTCCATTTAAATAGATTTTTACTAAACTTGAACTTGGACTTTCATAGTTTGGAAAACTTACACTTTTAAATTCAATTTTTTCTTGTGTTAGTCTTTGTTTTAATTTTTCTAATTGTGTTTGTTTTCCGCTCCCGTCTGTTCCATCTATTACAAATAATTTTCCCATATTTTTTCTCCTTTATTTGTTTTCTGTTTTATTTTGTTTTTCGTTTTCTTCTTTTTCTTTTTTGTTTAACATATTATTTATTGTGTTTAATATGTCTTCTGGACTTTCGTCAAAATCGTCTTTTATTATGTGTAACATTTTTCTCCTCCTTTACTACTTTTTTATTATACTACTTTATTTTTTCATTGTAAACTTAATTTACTTTTATTTTCTTTTATAGTAAAATGTGGTTAATAGTTTTTAAATTATCAAATTTAAGGTTTAAAATGTATTAAAATATAGTAATAAAATATTGAGGTACAGTTGAATAATATTTTGAATCTGGGTTTTTTAATTTGTGCCTTATACGAGAAAGGAATGGTTTTATATATGAAGAAGTTTGAACATTTGGCTGCTAATTATTCTAATCCTAATTGGAATAATATTATTAGTAGAAATGATGTTTTATATAAAAGAGAGAATGATTTTCGCAGTGAATTTGCACGTGATTATAATCGAGTTATTTATTCTACTGCTTATAGGAGATTAAAGCATAAAACACAGGTATTCTTTTCTCCTGAAAATGATCATATCTGTACTAGAATAGAACATGTGACTCATGTTGATTCTATTAGTTATACTATTGCTGATTATTTGGGGCTTAATACAGAGCTTACTAAAGCTATTGCTGTTGCTCATGATATTGGTCATAGTCCTTTTGGTCATGAGGGTGAACGTATTTTGTCAGCTATTAGTAAGAGAGATTTGCATTGTGCTTTTTGGCATGAGAAAAATGGTTTGGATTTTGTTGATAATATTGAATTATTGGAAAATCAAGATAGATTTAAGGAGAATTTGAATTTGACTTATGGGGTTAGAGATGGCATTATTTCTCATTGTGGTGAAATTGATGAAAATGGTCTGAGACCTCGTGATGAATTTATAGATTTGTCCACTTATACTTATCCTAATGAATATAATCCTTATACTTGGGAGGCTTGTGTTGTAAAAATTGCTGATAAAATTTCTTATATAGGTCGTGATATTGAGGATGCTATTACTTTAGGTATTTTGGATAATCATTTGGATGATTTGAATTTAATATTGTCTAGTTCGACTGAACAGAAAATAAATAATACTTTTCTTATAAATTATTTAGTTTCTGACTTATGTAAAAATTCTAGTCCAGAAAATGGTTTGTCTTTTTCTGAAGAGGCTTTTGAATTGCTTAGCAAAGTTAAAAGATTTAATTATTATAATATTTATTTTTGCGATAGAATTAAACCTTCTGTTAGATATTTTAATGTTGTACTTAATGAGATTTATGATACTTTGAAGGCTTGTTTTGATTTTAAAGATACTGTTGTGCACTTGAAAGAGCTGTCTAAAATTTCTAGAACTTTGAGTGAGAGCTTTCTTCGTTTTGTTTATCAGTATTATGATTATGGTAATAGGGATGAACTTGGTTTGAAGAATAAGGTTATTTTTGATGTTAATAGCGAGATTGATTATTGCCGTTGTATTCTGTATTATATTTCTGGTATGACTGATAATTTTGCTATGGATGTTTATAGGGAAATTATTGGGTTTTAATTTGGATTTATTTTGGTTTTTATTTTATTATTTTAGTTTTATTTTTGTTTTATTTTTGGTTTTATTTAAATGTTTTGCTTGATTTTTTTGCAATGAGCTTATAGTTTTCTGTTGTTAAGAATTTGAACTATAAGCTCTTTTTATGAGATATAAATGTGTTTATTCTTATTTTTTAATATCTTTTATTGTTGCTCTTATAGTTGTAGCAAATTTTAGCATTTTATTCTTTTTTATTATTTCTTATTTTTTCTTGTTCTTTCTTATCTTTTTATTTATTATTCTTTCTTATCTTTTAATATACTAAATATTTTTATCCTTTGAATAAATTAACATTTGGGGCATTAAATGTGAACACTATAAAGCATATTAAAAAGAATAATATTATTAGTAGTGCAAGTATTTTACTTAATTTTGTTGATTGATTTTCTATTGTCATTAGTTTGTATGATGTGTATTCTCCTGCTATTATACTTAGTATGAATATTAAAATGTCAACTAGTAGAAAATTTATACCTAGTATTCCTGTGTATGTGTAAAATGTTATTACTGTGAATAAAATGCTTGTGAATATTCCTATAGATTTTGCTTCTATATAATTATTTGCTTCTTTTCTTAAATAGAAATATCCTATTATTGCAAATATCAGCATTGGGAAAAATGTTAATTTTAGGTGTTCCCATACACTTTCATTTGTTGCACTAAATATTCCTATTATTTTGTTTTCCCCTGTCCATTCATATGTAAAATGTAGTAATGTTCCTAAAATAATGCTTATTATGATTGTTATTATTTGATAGTTTAAAATTTTTTTATTTTTCATATCCCACCTCTTATTTAAATTTATTCACATTAAATGTTTTTTAGAATAAACTATATAAAAAATATGTGGTGGTTTATTATGAATTCTTGTGAATTTGTTCTTTTTATTTCTTATCTTGCTTGTCAAATTGCTGATGGTAAAACTTCGGAAGAAATTGCTATTCTTTCGGCTTTTTTTACACAACTTGGTGATACTTTGGGGACTATTGATGCTTTTAATTAAATTTTTGCTATATTTTTGTTCTTTTTTTCTTAAATTACTATGAACTTACTAATTGTAGATTTCTTGCTCTAGTTTTAGCCTCCTTTTTTATTATATCAATATTGCCTTACTATTTTCTTTAAGCCATTTATTTATTTCATCATAATTTGGAATATATTTTTTTACTAATTCGTAAAATTCTTTATTATGATTACTATGTATTATATGACATAACTCATGTACTATTATTGCATCAACTTTATCTTCTGGTAGCATTATTAACCTATTACTGAAATGTAATATTTTTTTACTTGGGATACAACTTCCGGAATTTGCTTGTTGCATCTCCTATTTTGAATTGTGTGTATTCTATCTTTGTTTTTTTGCTCCAGTATGGTAATTTATTATATATTAAAGCTTCTGTGTTTATCTTGAATAATTTTTTTATCGCTCTATCTACATTTGTTTTTTTATCTTCATCATCTATTCCTTTTGGTATTTTTATTTCAAATATTTTCTCATTTGGTTTGATTTGAATATTTATTCTGTCTGTTTCTATTTCTTTTAATCTTATTTTATATTCTTCTCCTTTGTATAGTATTTTTTCTCCTGTTTTCCAGTGTTTTATGTAATCATTTTCGTTTGACATTATTTTATTGTATTGATTATATATTTCATTTTCGTTTTCTTTTATTATTTTTTGTAATTTTTTAAATGTCATTCTTTTTGGTTTGCTTATGTTTAAAATATTTCCTTTAAAATATATTTTTAGATTATTTGATGTTGTGTATTCTCTTATTATTGTTTGTATTTGCTTTCCTTTTATATTTATATAATGCATATTTTTCTCCTTTTTTATTTGTTTTATTGCTTTTTTTGTTAGAAATAAAGTTTTACTTTTTGCATTATATATTATTTTTTTAAGAATGTACATGTATTTTTTGTTTTTTTTATGTTACCTTACAGAATTCTTGCGATTTCGACATTTAAATTATGTTATACTATATTTAGTTTATATCTTCATTGTAGTTTTTTTCATAATAGCAGTATCCATTTTGGTTTTATTCATACTGCTATTTCTTTGTTAGAATATTTTTTTGCTTTTTTAGTTTTTATTTCTTCTAATTAGTTATTCTTATTTTATTTTTTGTTTTCACTTTTTACTTTTATTTACACTTTTTGTTTTCATTTTTGTTTTTACTTTTTATTTTGAATTTTTATTTTCACTTTTTATTTTTTATAAATGCATTTTTTATATGATTTATTTCATATATTTTGTTTGCTAAATCCACATATATTTCAATTATATCAAATCTTATTGCTTGATTTTTGATATTATTTTTATAAACATAATATTCTGCTGATTTATATATGTGTTTTTGTTTATTTTCATTTACTGATTCTGATGGTAATCCATATGCATTATTTGTTCTTGTTTTTACTTCTGCAAATACTAATTCATTTTTTATTTTATCTTTTGCTATTATATCTATTTCTCCTTGTCTGCATGAAAAATTTCTTTTTATTATTTGATAATTTTCTTCTTCTAGATGTTTTTTGGCTAATTCTTCTCCTATTTTTCCTAATTCTTTTTTTATGTACATATATATCCTCCTGCTACTTTTTTAATATATCCTTCTACTTCTAGCATTAACAAAATTCTATTTACTTCTCCTATACTTTTTTTGCTTATTTTGTATATCTCATCAATGTTATTTGTTTTGTATAAAATGATTTCATATATTTCTTTGTATTCTTCTTTGAAAATTAGTTTTTTACTTTCTTTTTTGTATTTTTGTATTTTTTTGGTTTTGGCTGATTGTACTATTTTGTTTTTCATATTATTTGATGTTTTTGTCCTTTTCTTTCTTTTTTCTTTAAAGTTTTCTATATTTTCATTTATTGCTAAATGTTTTAATTCTTCTATGTTTTCTAGTATATCATTTGGGGTTGTTACTAGTGTTGCTATTCCTTCTTTTATTAGCCTATTTGTTCCTATTCCATTTATATTTCCTAGTTCATGTGGTATTGCAAATACTTTTCTTCCTTGTTCTTTGGCTATTTTTGCTGTTACACTTGTTCCGCTTCTGTATTTTGCTTCAACTACTAAAATTCCTAATGATATTCCACTTACAATTCTATTTCTTTCTAAGAATTTTTGTGAATCTGCTTCTTCTTCTGGTTCATATTCACTAATTACTAACCCATTGTTCTCTATTATTTTTCTATACAAATCAATATTCTCTTTTGGAAATATTTTGTTTAATCCATCTCCTAATACTGCTATTGTTTTTCCTTTGTTTTGTAAAGTTGAGATATGTGATATTGTGTCTATCCCTTTTGCTAATCCACTTGCTATTGTTATATTTTGTTTTACTAATTTTTTGGTGAATTTTTGTGTTAATTCCTTTCCTTTTTGGGAGCATGTTCTTGTTCCTACTATTGATATAATATTTGTTTTTAGTAGTTCTTTGTTTCCTTCTAGATAAAGGATTTTGGGTGGGTTTTCTATATTTTTTAAACGTTCTGGGTAATATTCATCTTCTATTGTTATTTTTTCCAATTTATTCCTCCATTGTCTTTTCAATTTAATGTTTTATTGATTTTCTATTAAAATATTTTTCTTTTTCTGTTTCTTGTTTTTTATTAGTATTGTTATTTCCAATTTTGCTCGCGTTTTCTTTTTATATTTTATCTTCTATTGTTTTTTATTCATATGCTGTTTTTGACATCTTTTTAAAGTTATTTTTCCTTCTTTTGTTCTTTCTAATTAGTATTGCTATATTCCCAATATTTTCTGTCTAAACTTCTATATTGTATAGCTTCTGCTAAGTGGTCTTGTTCTATTTCTTTTTTTCCTTCTAAATCTGCTATTGTTCTTGCTACTTTTAGTATTCTACTATATGCTCTTGCACTTAATCCTAATTTTTCAAATGATATTTCTAATATTTTTTTGCATTCTGAATTTAATTTACAATATTTTTCTATTAGATTTTGAGTTAATTCTGCATTTGAATATATTCCATATTCTTTATATCTTTCTATTTGTATTTTTCTTGCTTTATTGACTCTTTTTCTTATAGTTTCTGAACTTTCTTCTTTTTGATTATTTTGGAGTTTTGCATATTCTACACCACTTACTTCTATGTGTAAGTCTATTCTGTCTAATAGTGGTCCACTTATTTTGTTTCTGTATTTTTTTATTTGGTCTGGCTTGCAACAACATTGTTTGTCTTTTGAGCCATAGTATCCGCATGGACAAGGATTCATGCTTGCAATTAACATGAAATTACATGGGTATGTTGTACTTGAATTTAGTCTGCTTATTGTTACTACTCTGTCTTCTAGTGGTCCTCTTAAGACTTCTAATGTGCTTTTATTAAATTCTGGTAATTCGTCTAAAAATAGAACTCCATAGTGTGCTAGACTTATTTCTCCTGGTTTGGGATTTTTTCCTCCTCCTACCAGCGATACTGGTGTTATTGTATGATGTGGACTTCTGAATGGTCTTTTTAGAATTAACGGTGTTTCTTTTGATGTTAATCCTACTATACTATATATTTTGCTTATTTCTAATGCTTCATTAAATGTTAGTTCTGGTAATATGCTTGGTAAGCTTCTTGCTAGCATTGTTTTTCCTGAGCCTGGTGTTCCGTATTAGTAGACAGTTATGTCCTCCTGCTGCTGATATTTCTAGTGCTCTTTTTACATTTTCTTGTCCTTTTATATCTGAAAAGTCTGCTGGGTATTGATTTTTTTCTTCTTTTAGTAGATTTCTATTTTTTTCTGATTTTATTTCTTTTTCTTTGTTTAAATATTGCATTACTTCTTCTAGGGTTTCTACTGGTATGATTTCTAGATTTGATATATATGATGCTTCTCCGTGCGTTTTCTTTTGGGAGTATTATCCTTTTTATTCCTAATTTTTTTGCTTCTATACATATTGGTAAAATTCCATTTATTTTTTCTATTTTGCCGTCTAGTGATAGTTCTCCTGTGAATATTGTGTGTTCAAATATTTCTTTACTATTTTCTATATATCCACTTGCTGTTAGAATTCCTACTGCTATTGCTAGGTCTAGGCTTGAGCCTTCTTTTCTTGTGTTTGCTGGTGCTAGATTTATTACTATTTTTCTGCTTAAGAATTCTACTCCTGAGTTTTTTATTGCTGTTTTTACTCTTTCTCTTGATTCTCTGACACTTGTGTCTGGTAGGCCGGACTATTTCAAAATATGGCATTCCTGCTGATATGTCTACTTGAATGGATATTAGGTAGCCTTCTAATCCTTGTAATGCAATACTTTTGGTTATTGCTAACATGTTCTCCTTTCTGATACTGTTTGTATCTTCTTTTATTTTTTTGTACTTTTTTATATCTTACATACCTGTTACAGGTAATTTCTTTTCTGTTTTACTTTCGTTTGTTTCTGGGGGGTTTTCTTTTGAATTATAGAATTTTACTTCTATGGTTTGATTTAAATCTACTGTAATTTTTATTAGTTCTGACGATAAAATGTATCCGTCTTTAGCTTTTGTTTCTCTTATATAGTATGTACCTGGTGTTATATTATTTTGAATTATTTCTCCTTTTATGTTTGTTTTTAAGTTTTTATATATTATGTTTTTATTGGAGTCTAATATTTCAAATTCTGCTCCTTCGATACTTTCTTTAGTTTCTTTATCTTGTTTTATTATTTTGATTGTTGTTTTGTTTTCTGGGTATGGTTCGTCTGTAGTTTTGTTTATGATTTCTTCTGTTATTGTTCCTGGTATAGCAAAATCTTGATAAAAATCTTGTTCTGGTATTGCATAGATTACTGGTTTTGCTTGTATTTTTGCTTGTATAGTTATTTTAAAATTTGATGATTTTTTCATTTCTTCTATTGGTAATAATACTTTGAATTCTTCATTTTGTTTGAATTCTGTTTTTGGGTTGTTGTTTGTATCTGTGATTTTAAATTTTGATTTTTCTTCTTCTTTTATTCCTTCTATTATGACCTTATAGCTTTCCATTGGAAGAGTTGATGTTACTTGATATGTTTGGGATATAAATTCTGGCTCTATGCTATCTTGCTTGAATTCTGAATTTGTTTTGTTTATTTTAATTGCTTGTGAAATCGGTGTTTCTTCTGAGCTTTGTGCATTTTTTATGATGTTTTTCATTGCTTGTATGGTTCTTTCTCCCGCTTCTCCAATTGGTTCATAATCTTCTATTTTTTGATTATATATGTAGCAATATATTGCTTGTTGTGTGGCTACATATGCTTCGTCTCTTCCTATGCATCCTAATTCACTTGAACTTTTATATGGATAGCCATTTACTATGTATCTCCATAGAATTGTATCATTGATTTCTCCTTTTTTGGTTACAGAGTATGAGAGCTTGTTTGTTATGAATTCTTTGTTTTTGTCTAGACAGTAAGCTGGATAATTGTATATTTTTCCTGCATATCCTACATAGAAAGATGTTATTGGCTCTCCTTGGTATTTTAATAGTGTTACAGATCCTCCTATTGCTTGGAGATCGTATTTTTCTGATGTTGTGGCTTGGGTTTTGCTTGATGTTATAAATGTTGATATGTTGAATAATAACATTATTGCTATTATTAGTGTTATTTTTAGTGTTTTATTTTGTTTCAAATTTTTCTCCTTTCTTTTTTTTATATTATTTTGTTTTTTTATTTGACTTTTATCTTTTGTGTTTTGATTTTTTTGTTTTTGATTGTTTTGGGATTTTTATAATTCTTTTTTGATTTTTTAGAATTATTTTTAGAAATAAATTTTTTCGAAAAAATATTTAAGATTTGATATATATATATCTTTTCTAACATCTTATGTTAATATATTATCACTCTTTTTTATGTTTGTAAAGAATTTTTCATCGCAAAATTCGACAAATCTTTGTGAGATTTGCCTATTTGCTTGTTTTGTTTGATTGTTTGATTTTTGTTTTTATTCGTTTGTTTAATTTGTTTGTTTTATTTGTTTGAGTTTTTACATATGTTTATGAAGTTTTGTATGTTTTCATTTAGGATTTTTATTTGTCTTGTTTTATCCATATTTTTGGTTACTATTTTGCATATAAGTTTGTCTATGCCTTTTTGTTTTTCTATGTTTAGTTCTCCACCAAATGTGTTGTATGTTATTGCATTTTCTAGGATTTCTTTTGGTATGTTTTGTTCAAAATATTGTTTCCAGTTTTCGTTAAATGCACAGCATATATAGTATGCTGTTTTTTTGGTTTTTAGGATTTTTTGGTTTTTTAGTATGAAATTTTTTATTTTTTTGTCGATTAGACCTATTCTGATTGGTGTGCCTATTATTATTAGGTCGTATTTTTGTATATCTTCATTTTGTATGGTGTTGATGTTTGCTGTTGTTGCGTTTTTTAGGTTTTGGGCTAGTATGTTTGCACATTTTTTTGTGGTTCCGGTTTTGGTGGAATAGATTATTATTGTTTTCATGTTTTGGTGGCTCCTTTCTTTAGGGTGTGTGTGTTTGGGGGATTTTGGGATTATTATAGCATATTTTTTTGTTTGTGGGGGGATTTTTTTAAATTTTTTTGGGTTGATTTTTTTGAGGGGGTTGTGACCTTCGGGTTATGAGGGTATTATCAGCAATTTTTGAATTTTATTGAAATTGATAGTTTTTGCTTATATTTCAATGGTTTTATTGATTTATAAGTTATGTATTTTTAAGTGATTTTAAGTCAATTTTGGGTACTTTTGTCCCCATTGTGTCCCCAAAATTATAAATTTTGTATATCACATTGACTAAAAATTCACTCAATATATCGTTTTGATATATATATTAATTTTATAAAATTGGAGGATTGTTATGAATAATTTTAGAGAAGCGAATGATGATATTTTAAAAGAATGGATACTATTTAGAGAGGAGGAACTTTCTTCTATAACTTGTGATGAAGATAAAAAACATTGGGTTTATTTTGACGAAATTTCTGAAAAAATTTTAAGAAATGTACCCAAGAAAAATAAAAAGTATGTTCAGAAACAATTAGAAATATTAGACAATAATTTTCTTGATTACCTTGGTTACTGGAATGAAAAATATTATAGAAATGGTTTTGTTGATTCAATTGAGTTGCTTAATTGCATTTTCTATAAATAGTTATAAGATAAGAGGTTGAAAATCAATTCAACCTCTTATAATTATTTACTCACCATATTTTATTTTCATCCAACGTAAGTTGAACTCTTCTAAGGCGTCTTCATAATCTTCATAATATTTAGTAGGTCCATTTCCAATAACACAGAATACTTCTCTTTCATGTCTAGCACCAATTTTCAAAATACGTATTTCTCCCTCTTCTCTTATAATCTCACTATCTCCAAATTCCATAATAATTCTCCTTTCTACTAATTTTCTTGTATTTTTTTATATTATCAGTTAACTATTTGATACTATATCTTTGTTATCTAATAAAACCTCTTCATTTACTTTATATTTAACATCTCCCAATGGATATGAACCATTACTTATATTGGTAGCATTATATTTTATATCTACTATCTGGCAATACCAGTTTTGTAGAACATCTTCATAATAAACTTCTAATTTCATTTCATATTCTTTTCCACTTTCTAAAGCAAAATATCTATATATTTGTTTAATTTCGTTCTTTTCAATTGGAATTAGACTATTCTTTCCTAAAATTCTATATTTATTATTTGCCATCGCTGATTCAAAGTCTACTAATATTCTCTTTACATTATTTAATCCAATATTTTTTATAGATATAAATAAATCATATGTTCTTGATGATTTATCTTCGCAATTTGTAATAATTAAATGATCTATATCTATTTCTTCATTCTTCGTGCATTCTGTTTTTATTTCATATTTTAACATAGGCATATTTTGAATTCTTAAATTCTCACTATCTCTTTTTGCATTTTCCTCATTGTTTTTCTTTATTTGATAAATCGTGATAAATACAGAAGTTATTACACCTATTCCTGCTCCGATTATTCCTGTAATAAATGTTCCCATAAAATTTAACCAATTTTGTGTATTAATATTAATATTCCAACCCAATTCTGTTGGAATATTAAATCTATCTAGATAATACATACCTAATACTATAATATCAATTATTGCCAGTATAAAATAAGATAGTTTCTCAGCTAAACTATTAGATTTATTGGTTGCCTTATATATAAAATATATCATTAATACTAAAATAATCATTGTAATTATAAATAATATAACATTTCCCATATATGTATTCTCCTTTTGTTTTTTTATAATATATCATATCTTAAATATATTTTTTCGAAACTTTTTATCTATTATCAAAAAAGCAAAATAATAATAGAATCTTTTTCAAAATTATTTTGCTTTCATTTTATTTTTATTCATTACATTATAATCGAACTTCTAATTAACTTTTATATTTAATTCTTACTTTATCTCTAATTTCCAATCATTATCATTTTTATTAAAATTATATTTTTTCTGACTAATTATTATTTGTTTTATTTTTCAACCATTCAGCAAAACTATTTAGCTTAGGTTTTATATCTTCTTCAAAATCTCCATCCAATTCTAAATTTGAAATCATTATGCAATTTCCTGACATATTATATTCAGCAGATTTTTGTACTTCTTCATCTGTTTTAGCATATAATAATAATCCAGATACATTTCCATTATTGTTTTTATCTTCATTTTTTATATATGTAAATATTTGATATAAATTATTAGACCTAAAAGTTTCTTTATCATACATTTCATTTTTTTGCATAATTTTAGAATAATATTTTGCATCTATTATCAACTTTTCTCCTTTATATTTAAGGACTATATCTGTCTGCATTTTAGGTAATAATTCTATAGCTGCATCTTCATTTACATCCCATTTAACTTGAGGGGATGTTGCACATAATTCTGGATAATGATATCTATAATACTCAAGTATAAATTTTTCATATAATCTATGCATCTTTTGATCATCAATAAAATTCATAAATTGCTGATTGCCATCATCTGTATTAATAATTAGACCTTCTAATATTAAATATGAGATGTTCATTAATATTTTATAATTAGAATTATTTCTATCATATTTTAACGAAGACCATCTTATATTTTTTCTATCTAACGTAGAAATATCTTTAAAAAATAGCATTACACGTTTCAATTCATTTTTTCTAGATACTTTAAAGATTTTATTAGATTGAATCAATTTCATAGCAGCTGTTTTCAGTATTTGATTCATATATGAATTTATTGAATAATCGTCAAATTCACATACCATTCTTGCATTTTTCATTGTATTTTTCTTAATAGATTCTGCAATTAATATTTTGCCTTTTAAGTTTCTAGTTTCTTCTTTCTTAGTAATATATTCTTTACTTAATCCTTTTTTTAACTGCTTACTTATTCCTTGGGTTAACATCACACAAAACAAATCATATATGTCTTCAAATGTTTCACAATTTAATCTTTTTATTTCATCTTGTTTTAAACACCTAAATGCATAAGCTAACATCCAATATACATTCTTTACATTAATCATATTTATTCTCCTAAAAGAACTTTCTTCCATTCAATAATCTTTTCTGTACTATCAAACCAATATTCTTCTAGCATTGGCATTATTTCATAATTTAATATAGATTTAATTTCTATTTCATCAGCTTTCTTCATATTACAAAAATAGCTGTGTCCTATTTGAAATCCATCTCCTAATGATGTATCACTTATAATATCTTCATTAAGTTTCTTTATATTTTCTATTGTGATATTTAGATAATCACTATTTAAACTATTTATATATTTAATGAATTTTTCATTATTAAATGCTGGTTTAACATTATAAAATGAAAAACGTCTTCTTAATGCATAATCTATCATTGATAAACTTCTATCAGCAGTATTCATCATTCCTATAATATACAAATTATCAGGAACAGAAAATGGATTTCTAGAATATGCTAATGTCATTTTTTCTCCTCTTTTATCATTTTCTATTAACATTAATAACTCACCAAAAATTTTGCTTAAATTTCCTCTATTTATTTCATCAATTATACAAAAATACTTGTTTTCAGGATCACTCTCAGCTTGTTTACAGAAATTAAAGAATACACCTTTCTCTAATCCAAAACCATTTTCATTTGGTCTCCAACCTTCAATAAAATCTTCGTATGAATAGCTTTGGTGAAACTGTATATTTAATAATTTAGTTTTATCAATTTGTCCAATTATAGAGTATGCTAATTTCTTAGCCATAAATGTCTTTCCTACTCCAGGAGCTCCTTGTAGGATTATATTTTTCTTTCTTTTAATCAAACTATATATTTTATCATATTCAGAATCATCTATAAAAATTTCTTCTAAAAATTGTTCTTTACCATATGTAGTTATTTTATTATCTTGAACTTTGTTAATTATTTTATCTAATTCTGCATATTCTTCTGGTGTTACTTTGAATAAAGAACCTTGAAGGTTATTTTGAAAAGCCTCCATGTTATTTAATATTTCATTTGAAATTATTTTATCATATGGAATAGGATTAATGAAATTCTCTATTTTTTTTATTAAAATTACATTATTTTTTAATTCTTTTTCAACAGTACATAATCCAACAATTGCTTTTATTGGTCTTGCCTCATATGCTATAACAATATCTCCTTTTTTAGCATTTTCAAAATTAGAATATATTCTTCTCTTATTGCCTTCCTCATTAATTGATGTATAATCAATTATTCCACCTATTTCCAATTCTGAAAAACTCCATATGCCTGGATTAGCTACTAACCACCAATAATTTTTCTCCATATTATTATCCCCCTTACTTGGATTATCAACTTTTACTAAATCAAAATTTCTATAATTCTTCCATTTAAAATATCTGTTTCTAAATTCTTCTATTTTTTTAGCATTCTCAAGATAATTTAATGATGTTAATTTATTATCTATATTAATTCCTAATATTCTATATAATTCTTGTCCTTCTCCCTGTTTTCCATTAAAAATAGGAAATTCAAACGGTTTTAAGCAATGTAATACTTGCGATATAGTTGCTATCCCCATTCCTTTAAACGGATATTCCAATTTCTTCTGTAATTCACTAAAATCAATACTATTGGTATTATTTATGTATTGACACATTTCTAAAAATTTTACAGCAGATAAATTAAGTTCTTCTAATGTATCTTTATTATTATAGAATGTTCCAAATCCTGAACCAAACATACCAAAATTTCCATCTTGACTATTTGAGTATTTGTGTCCTTTTGCTTTATAATCTATTTCATTTAGTAACTTGTGTAAATATTCTTTTTGTGGATAATTTAAACTACTATTATCAATCAACTCATGTTTTTTTGTTACACTATTTCTCCATGTTCCTATTGTCATAAAATATATTAAATCTGCATCTTTATATGTAACTTTATTTATATCTATATAATTGTATTGTTTAACCGTCTCTCTAACCAATTCATATGTTCCATCATGCTCATCAGGATTTAATTCCGAATAATTTTTTAACATATTAAAATATTTATTCTTATTTAATAAATACATTTCATAATGTGCTAATGCTGCACTATACATATTATTTCCATTTTGATTTTTCCTATTATATTCTTTATTGTTAACTATATTTTGTTTTATCTTTTTAAATTCACTTATTTCACTTATTTGATATAAATCAATATTACAATCTTTAGATATTGTTTCAATAGCTCCAGTATAATGTTTTATACTTCTTTCAGATATTTTTTGTATATTAGTCAAATAACTTTCAAACATATCACTATTCAAAATGTTTCCTCCAATCAATTATTTCTTATATGCTTTATATAATTGAGGTATTAATTCAAATAATTCTTCTAATTTATCTCCATCTATAATATAGCAATTAGCAATTTTATTTTTCATTTTTATTACTCTGTATATTTTATAATTTTTTTGTTTCTCTTTTGCCAAATTATATTCATTTTTCGTAATATCAAAAGGTTGTGTTTCATCTTCTGAAGTTCCTTTTACTTCAATAAATATCTCTTGATATTCATGCCCAAATTTTTGAAAAGATTTAATATCATATCCCAAACCATCTCCTAGTTCCTGAGATACCCATTTTACTTCATCTGCCAAATCTTCTCTTCCTTCTTCTTTTAACCTTTGCTTTTCAAAATCATATACTAATTCTTCTGTCAACAAACCTCTGTAATATTTCTTTTTATTCAACTCTAGGTAATCTGTTTTTCTAGCAATAAAATTAACTTTATCTGTTAACTTATATTTCTTTATATTTTCTGGAATATCTATTATTTGAATTTTTTCAGGTTTTATTTGATTATATGAATATTCTTCATCACTTTCATTTAATTCTCTTGTAGGCAATACAATTCTATCATCTAGTTTCCCAGAAAAATAATTATCACTTCTTAAAAAATTTAACATTATTTCTTTATCTGTACATTCCACATATTCAGATCTTTCAAATATTTTTATTACATTTTCTATATATTCTTTATCTACAATCTTAAAATACTCATTCTTTTCATATTGAATGCATTCTAATGAATTGAATATATTATCAAACCTTATATCCTTTTTTGTTTCATTATATATTTCATTTCTTAGTTCAACATTATATTCGGCATCCCTTTTTCTATATTCTTCTATATATTCTATACATTGTTTCCAGTCAGAATATTTTCTAACTCTGATTACAAATAATATAAATTCTTCATAGCTTAATAATGTTTTTCCGTATTTTCTTTGTAACTCTAACAAAATTTTATATAATACCATTACCATAAATACTGAAACATCTTTTACTTCTTCATATTTTCTCAAATTCTTATTTACATTAACTACTAACTTTTCAATCTGTCTTTGAAATAAAATATTATTTTCTTCGAAATTTTCTGGTATTAAAGTATATTTATCAATTATTTTAAATGCTGGTGTTGTTTTTATCTTATCATAACTTCTATCTTCCCTTTCAACTAATCCTAAAGATTCTGAAATAACTCCATTTCTATAAGTTTCTGGAGTATGCGTTATATTATTAAAATATTCATATTCTAACCCTGTTTTATAATAAAAATCTGGAAAATTATTTCTTACAGGTAATTCTTCATATCTTTTTACTATATAGCTATAATAAAAAATCATCATATTATCAAAAGATTGCTTTGTAAAAAACCATATATTACTAGTAAAACCATCTTCTTTTATTTTTTTTAAATATAAATCTAAATCTTGTTTAGCCATTATTATATCCCCCATTTTCTGCATTTTTTATTACATTAGCTAGATAATAAGCAAATAGTGGTGGTACCGCATTACCTATTTGTTTTATTATTGAGCTTTTGTTCCCATAAAATATAAAGTCATCATCAAATGATTGAATTCTTGCTGCCTCTCTTGGTGTTAATGTCCTATTTCGTTCAGGATGTATGTATACTCCTGAAGACGGAGTATCAAACCTAGTAATCAATGTTTTTGCAACTTCGTCCCATCTCATTCTTCCATATGCTCCACTATGTACAGATTTTATTTTTTCTCCATCTTTTAAATCTAATCTTCTTCCACCTTGTGATAACTGTTTTATTCTTTCTAAAGCCTTTTCACTATGATTTGTTGCTATATGATTATATAATTTTTCAGAATTTTTTCTTCTTTCTTTTTGATATTCTGATTTTGGTTCAAATTTATATTCTTGTTCAAAACTTCCTTCTGAACTTTCAAGCCAATTCAGATCAGATATTGCATCTTCTATTGTAACTTTTTTTATTCTTCCATCTTCTATCATTTGTTTTTTTGTATCTTCAAATAATTTTTCAAAATCTAATTTGTTCTTTGATCCAAAAATAATTAATCTACTTCTACTTTGTGGTACACCATATTCATCTGTTGAAAATACTCTTCTATATAAATAATATCTTCCTTTCTTAAAGTTTTTTTCATCGGAAAATATTTTTTCTATTTCTTCTATTATCTTTCCTTTTTCCATTGACAACATTCCTGGAACATTTTCCATAACAAAATATTTAGGTTCGACTGCTTGTACAACTGAAAAATAATTTCTGAATAAAAAATTCCTAGGATCTTCTAAAAATGAATTTTTTCTTATTCTTGCACCAGCCATGCTAAATCCTTGACAAGGTGGTCCTCCTATTATTACATCTATTTTATTTTTATATTTTTCCACTTCTGGAAGTATATTTTTTATGTCATCATTTATCATAATTGTTTTTTTATGGTTTAATTGATAACTCTTTGCAATGTCCTTATCAAATTCATTAGCTAGGACAATATTATATCCTGCTTTTTCAAATCCAGCAGATAGACCTCCTACTCCAGAAAACAAATCTATAACTTTCATCTTATTCACCCTTATCTCCTATATCATTCATTCTATATATATATGCATAATTTTTTATATATTCTTTTTCTTCATCTGTTAAATTATATGTTTCATTAATAATATCATCTATTTTATCTATAATTGATTTTGAATATTTATGTTTATATTCATAATCTACTTGTTTGGAACCTATATATTTTTTATTTTTTTCCAAATCTTTCTCTAAATTTTTATTTAATTTTATCAATTCATCCTTGTTTTTTATCTTATCAATATCTAATTTTATATTTTTTAAGTCAGTGATTGTCACATGCCAACAATCTGATACTAAAATCCATAAGAAATAAAATGTCGATGAATTTAAAAATGCATTTAAAATATTTCTTTCAGTTTCATCTTTACATCTTATTCTTCTATATTCTTTAGATTTTGGTTGTTGTGTAAAACACTTTGTCCATAATCCTATTCGTGTACTCATAAATATATTAGAATTGTAATTATCACAATCAATTTGATCAAACACACTATTTTCACTTTGGATCATTTTTATATATATACTTTTTTCTATGTCATTTCCAAACTTAGGTAATATTTCAGTAAATGAATTATTTATATATTTTATATTCTTAAATAACTTATTTCTATCCTCATTATTGTACCAATAATTGTATGAAGATGTATATACGTTACATTTTTCACTTTTTTTCTTGTTTGCAAAAAATATTGTTAATCTCTGATGTACACCTTTAAATATACATCCTGGTCTATCTGCATAACTAGAAAAGAAAACATTTTCAGAATTATTTATGATAAATTCTTTTATAGGTTTCATCCTAACAGTCCCTATTAGGGGTAATGGAACAATAAATGAAATTATAGCATCTGTTTTTGCTATATTATAGGCCCTTTCTATTGTATAAGCATATAAATTTTTACAGTTAATAGTCTGAAAATCTATAAACTTTCCATTTTTCACTTCCACATATGGTGGATTTCCTATTACGCAATCAAATTTACATTTGAATTCTTTCCAATCAAACGATTTTTTGTCTTTCGATTCATCAATCACATAATCCGGCCCAGAAAATGCATCTGCTAATTTAAAGTGCGCATTAAATATACTTTTTAATTTGTTAGAAAATATATTTAGCGATAACAATTTTAATATTATCCTCATTTTTAATAAAATTATCGCTTCCTCTGCATTGTCTAATCCATATAATGTATTTAATATTTTTGTTATTATCTCACTGTCAATATCTTCATCCTTATTTATTTTCATATAGGTATTTAATATAAAATCAAAAGCATTAATCAAGAAAGCTCCTGAACCACATGTAGGATCAATTATTTTTAAATTTAATAATTTTTTGTTAAATTCTTCCTTTTCATTTTGATTTAGTTCTTTTTCTAATAATTCTGTTATTCCATCTATATTTAAATTGTTTTTTATAATTTCGTTAGTATCTTTTATATCTAGAATTTTTAGAATCCTATTTTTATTTTTTGCTGACATTTTATTTATAGTCCTTGTCAAAATAGAATACTCCGTTATATATTTAGTCGTATCTAATGGTGTATAATATGAACCCGTTTCTCTTCTATTTATATGCTTTTCTAGAACATAACCTAATACTTCTTCTATTGTATCTATTGAGTATTTATCATTTTCATTTAATTCCTTAAAAAATTTTGAATATATTTTTTTAAATATTTCCCCGTTAACATCAATATTAAAATATGAATCAAAAAAAACATTCGTATTTACTCTTTTTTCATATTCAATTATTTTCATTTTATATATTTCATAACTTATATTCTTATATTCGTCATTAAAAACCTTACCCATACAAATAAATATAAGTATATCATTTAATAAATAAAATGATATTTTTTCATTATTAATTTCTTCTTCTAATAATAAATAACTATTCTCATATATTCGAGAAAGTTTTGAAACATCTATTGCCATTTACTTCTAATCCTTTCAATCAATTAGCAATATAATTTATCAAATGCATTATATCATTTTTTTTGAATTATTTCACTAATTGTTCATTTTTCTTCTAAAAATTTTCTAATTTGATTCCATTTGTCCTGATTTGACAAAACCTCCACATAAATATCAGATGGAATTTCATTTTTCTCTTTTGCTATTCTATTAAAAAATTCATATCTATCAGAACCAAATATATTTAAGCTTTTTGCTATTTTAATTTGTAAATCTTTGTCTGGTGGTCCTTTTCTCCCATTTATCATATCACCAACATATGTTGGTGATACCCCAATCATTTTAGCAAACTTATTTTGGCTTAAATTATTCTGTTCAAGTTTATGTTTCAAATAAGTACTAAATTTGCTCATTTCTAAACCTTTCTTTATATAAACTATAAGCTTATAGTTTATATATCATTTTATGTATTTTTTTTCAAGTATTTTTTACAAATTAATACAAAAAAATTGGCACATTTCTGTGCCAGTTCTATCTTTCATATCTTCTATCTTTTTTCTTGTTTTTCTTTTGTTCCTTTTCATGTTTTTGTCTTTCTTCAAAAGCTTTTATTTGTTCTAATTTTTCCAAGCTTTGTTTTTCTATATTGTCACATAATTTAATTTTTCTTCTTACTTTTGTAATTTTTTCTCCTATTTCTATAATATCCTTTAGTATTTCCTCTTTATTTTGATTTTCAGGCAGTTTATCTCTTGTGTAATATAATTTCTTTCGTTCATTTATTAATGCTTGTAATTCC
>ERZ1643246.2000-NODE-2000-length-20610-cov-4.938993_pt1 | contig 20610 bp, 13 predicted proteins | sample MGYA00579265_ERZ1643246 | MGnify/ENA primary metagenome ERZ1643246 (study PRJEB29033, sample SAMEA4952261) | chicken gut metagenome | biome: Broiler Chicken; feature: Gastrointestinal Tract; material: Caecum | place: Ireland | collected 2018 | study: Broiler...
AGCCGGATGACTCGTCCGTCCATCGGCCGCCAGGGCAGGATGCACAGCGTCGTGGGATCGGGATGGAGGAACAGATCGCTCTTTCCCTCATCGCCAAAGCCGGCGATCGCGCTGGCATCAAAGGAGATGCCTTCCGCAAAGGCGCGCGGCAGCTCCCGTGGCAGTATGGAAATGTTTTTCTGAACACCGAATACATCGAAAAAGGCAAGCTTGATGAACTTGACATTTTCTTCTTCGACAAACGTGATGACATCTTCCTGTGTGTACATGGACAATCCTCCTGTCATAAAAAATGAAGGCGTTCACCGTCGGGAAAAGACACTTCCCCCTTTGGATGAACGCCGTTGCTCAAACCTTTGATTTACATTCTATTTATACAAAAAAACCGGGGAAAAGTCAATGTGACACACCGATTTTCGCTCACATTCCCTGATTTGTTTTTCATTGACAGGGGAGGGGAAGCTGATGTAATATGCAGGCATTGAAGAAACGGAGGGGTCTGGATGTTTGATGAATTGCATGAGGAATGCGGGGTCTTCGGCGTCTACCATGTCGCCGAGGCAGCCTCGCTGACCTATTACGGCCTGCACGCGCTGCAGCATCGGGGACAGGAGGGATGCGGCATTGCGGTGAGCGACGGCCGGCAGGTGAAGAGCCATAAGGGACGTGGTCTGATCTCGGAGGTGTTCAGCGAAGAGCCTTTGCAGCGGCTGAGCGGTGACATCGCCATCGGGCATGTGCGTTATTCGACGGCCGGCGGCAATCTTCTGGAAAATGTGCAGCCGATGCTGTCGGTGTCGCATCGGGGCACGCTGGCCATGGTGCACAACGGGCAGATCGTCAATGCGACACGTCTGCGCCATGCGCTGGAGGATGCCGGCAGCATCTTTCAGGGAACCAGCGACAGTGAGATCATCCTGCATCTCATCCAGCGTCAGAAGGGGTCGCTGCTGGAAAAGATCCGGCAGACGGCGCTGCAGCTGGAAGGGGCATTTGCCTTTCTGATCATGAGCGAGAACAGCATCTATGCCGTGCGGGACCGTCATGGCCTGCGTCCGCTCTCGTATGCGAAGGTGCAGGACGGTTATTGCATCAGCTCGGAAACGTGTACCTATGATGTCATCAGCGGCCGTTCGATCGTCGATGTGCAGCCGGGAGAGATCGTGAAGTTCAGCGATGATAGGGTGGAGCATTTTCGCTATGCGCCTGCTGAGCGGCCGGCGATGTGCGCGATGGAGTACATCTACTTTTCCCGCCCGGACAGTGCGCTGGACGGGGTCAACGTGCATCTGTTCCGCAAGGCGAGCGGTGCGCTGCTCGCCCGAAAGGATCAGGGGATCGAGGCAGATATCGTCATCGGTGTGCCGGATTCCTCGATCAGTGCTGCCAGTGGCTATGCGGAAGCCAGCGGGATCCCTTATGAGATGGGATTGATCAAAAACCGTTATGTCGCCCGTACCTTCATCCAGCCCACCCAGCAGCTGCGCGATCGCGGTGTGCGCATGAAGCTGTCGGCCATCCGCAGCATCGTCGAAGGCAAGCGCATCATCCTCATCGATGATTCAATCGTGCGGGGGACGACATCCCGGCGCATCGTTCAGCTGTTGCGGGAAGCAGGCGCCAGGGAGATCCACATGCGTATCGCTTCCCCGATGATTACGTATCCGTGTTTCTATGGCGTGGATACATCGACCAGACAGGAGCTGATCGCCGCGCATAAGAGCGTACAGGAGCTGTGTGACTACATTCATGCGGATTCTCTGCGCTTTCTGAGCGTGGAGGAGCTGCGATCGATCTGCAAAGGCGGTCTGTGCACGGCCTGTTTCGACGGGCAGTACGTGACCGAACTGTATGATTACGCAGAAAAACTGAACGAATGAGAAATAATTTTCATAAACTGAAATTTCTTTCAAAAAATAGTTGACAATTTTCTCCTTTTGTTTCATAATGCTGGGTATGAACGATGGGGGCGATCAGGAGACGGCCAGAATTACCGCATTCCATGAATTCCTTCCTCAAGAAATGTTTAAGCTACGGCAAAGGCGTCGTGTATCCCAAGGGGTACGTTCGCCTCTGCCGTTCTTTTTTTGTTAAGGAGAGTGAAACTTATGAAAACAAAGGTAACCGAGATGTTTGGCTCCATGGTGTTTGATGACAGCGTCATGCGGGAACGTCTGCCCAAGGACACGTATCGCGAACTGCAGAAGACGATCCAGGACGGGCGGCCGCTCAATATCAAGATCGCCAATGCGGTCGCCAACGCGATGAAGGACTGGGCGGTGGAGCGGGGCGCCACCCATTATACGCACTGGTTCCAGCCGATGACCGGCGTCACCGCGGAAAAACATGACAGTTTTATCAGTCCGGACGGTCATGGCAAGGTTATGATGGAGTTTGGCGGAAAGGAGCTCATCAAGGGAGAGCCGGACGCTTCTTCCTTCCCAAGCGGCGGTCTGCGGGCCACCTTTGAGGCCAGAGGCTATACGGCCTGGGATCCGACCTCCTATGCTTTCATAAAGAATCACGTGTTATGCATACCGACCGCGTTCTGTTCGTACAGCGGACATGCCCTGGATAAGAAGACACCGCTGCTGCGCAGCATGGAGGCGATCAACCGACAGGCGATGCGCATCCTGAAGCTGTTTGGCAACGAGGATGTCGGAAGCGTCAAGACGACGGTGGGCAGCGAACAGGAATACTTTCTGGTCGACAAGGCGTATTACCGCGAGCGCAAGGATCTGATCTATGCCGGACGTACGCTGTTTGGCGCGCCGACGCCGAAGGGACAGGAGATGGAGGACCATTACTTCGGAACGATCAAATCCCGTGTGCAGGCATTCATGGATGAGCTGAATACCGAGCTGTGGAAACTGGGCGTTGCGGCCAAGACCGAACACAATGAGGTGGCACCGGCGCAGTATGAGATCGCACCGGTCTTCTCTACGACCAACATCGCCACCGACCACAACCAGCTGACGATGGAGCTGATCCAGCGCATTGCGAAGAAGCACGATCTGGTCGCACTGTTGCATGAGAAGCCGTTTGCGGGCATCAACGGCAGCGGCAAGCACAACAACTGGTCGATCTCGACCGATACCGGGGTCAATCTGCTGGAACCGGGCGACACGCCGTATGAAAACGCACAGTTCCTGCTGTTTCTGTGTGCGGTCATCAAGGCGGTCGACGAACATCAGGACCTGCTGCGGCTGAGCGTCGCCACGGCCGGAAACGATCATCGCCTGGGGGCCAATGAAGCGCCGCCGGCAATCATCTCCATCTTCTTGGGCGATGAGCTCACCGAGATCCTCAAGGCGATCGAGGAAGAGCGCGCATACAGCGGAAAAGAGAAGGAGCTGATGAAGGTCGGGGCCCATGTGCTGCCGAAGTTTCCAAAGGATGCGACCGACCGTAACCGGACCTCGCCGTTTGCCTTTACCGGCAACAAGTTTGAGTTCCGCATGCCGGGCAGCAGCGCTTCGATCTCCGGAGCGAACATCGTCCTCAACACGGTCGTTGCCGATGAGCTGCGGCAGTTTGCGGACGTGCTGGAGATCGCGCCGGATCTGCCAAGCGCCGTTCATGCGCTGATCAAAGATACGATCCACGGCCATCACCGTATCATCTTCAACGGCAACGGCTATGACGATGCCTGGATCGAAGAGGCAAAGAAACGCGGTCTGCTCAATCTGCGCACGACACCGGATGCATTGCCATACTTCATCCGTGAAGAAAACATCCGGCTGTTTGAAAGCCATGGGGTCTTCGATGCCGAGGAGATGCATTCCCGTTATGAGATCATGATGGAAGAATACGTCAAGACGCTGCACATCGAAGCACAGACGATGATCGACATGACCGCAAAGCAGATCCTGCCGGCCGTCAGCCGTCAGATCCGTGAATGGAGCGATACGCTGTGTCTGAAACGGCAGGTGGGCGAACAGGTGGATACCAGCTATGAGGCAAAGGCGGTCGCCATGGCCGCGGATCTGCAGGGAGCGGCATTCGCCAGCATGGAAAAGCTGAAAGAAGAAGTGGCGAGCGTGCAGCAGATGGAGCTGGAGGCGTCCGCGGCGTATTACCGGGATGTGATCCTGACACGCATGGAGGAGCTGCGGCTCTCCTGTGATGCGCTGGAGACGATGACATCGGCACAGCACTGGCCGTTCCCGACCTATGGAAAGCTGCTGTTCGGCATTCTGTAACGATCGTCGGGCGAAACATGAACTGCCGGCAGTCGAAGGGGCTGCCGGCTTATGATACAAGGGGGAGGATGCATATGTGTTCCATCATGGGCTACTGCCGCAAGGATGCGCCTTTGGCGGCATTTGAACAGGCGTTTGCCAAAACGAAGACGAGAGGGCCGGACGATACCCGGATCGTCGATACCGGAAACGGACTGCTGGGATTTCACCGCCTGGCGATCATGGGGCTGGATGAAAGCGGGATGCAGCCGTTCGTGCGGGGAAGGTTCATGGTCGTCTGCAACGGCGAGATCTATGGGTTCCGCCGGCTGCGACGCTCGCTGGAGAAAGCGGGATATGTGTTTGTCAGCGACAGTGACTGTGAACTGCTGCTGCCGCTGTATCGTCAGCTGGGAACAGCGATGTTTGCGATGCTGGATGCGGAATTTGCCATGATCCTCTATGACGGGGAGACCGGACGCTTTCTTGCGGCCCGTGATCCCATCGGCATCCGCCCGCTGTATTACGGTTATGATGACAAAGGGGCGATCGTCTTCGCCAGCGAGCCGAAAAACCTGCTTTCGCTGTGTGCGCAGATCGTTCCGTTTCCGCCGGGCCACTATTATGCGGACGGGGAATTTCACTGTTATCGGGATATGACGCAGGTATCCGCATTTCACGATGAAGGGCTGGAGGCCATCTGCAGCGAGATCCGCACTCGCCTGATCCGGGGAGTGGAAAAACGGCTGGATGCCGATGCACCGCTGGGCTTTCTGCTCAGCGGCGGCCTGGATTCCTCGCTGGTCTGCGCCATCAGCGCCCGCCTGCTGGATCGTCCGATCCGCACCTTTGCGATCGGCATGGACACGGATGCCATCGATCTGAAATACGCCAGAGCGGCTGCCGAGCATCTGCACAGTGCGCATCACGAGGTCATCATCACCAAAGAGGATGTGATCCGTGCGCTGCCTTCGGTCATCGAGGCGCTGGCCACGTATGATATTACGACCATCCGGGCCTCTATCGGCATGTATCTGCTCTGTGAGTGGATCCATGCGCATACCGACGTGCGGGTGCTGCTCACCGGGGAGATCTCCGATGAGCTCTTCGGTTATAAATATACGGATTTTGCCCCGGATGCGCAGGCCTTTCAAACGGAGAGCGAAAAACGGATCCGGGAGCTGCATATGTATGATGTGCTGCGGGCGGACCGCTGCATCAGCGTGCACTCGATGGAAGCCAGGGTACCTTTTGGCGATCTCGCCTTCGTCGAGTATGTCATGAGCATTGATCCCAGACGCAAGATGAACGTCTACGGCAAGGGAAAATACCTGCTGCGGCATGCCTTTGAGGGGACATATCTGCCTGCGGATCTGCTGATGCGGGAAAAGGCGGCTTTCTCGGATGCCGTCGGTCATTCGCTGCGCGATGAGCTGCAGCGGTATGCGGAACGCTGTTACAGCGATGCGGAGTTTGAAACGAAGCGCCGGCAGTACACACATGCCCGGCCGTTCACCAAAGAGAGCCTGCTGTATCGGGAACTGTTTGAATCGTTTTATCCGGGACAGTCTGGGATGATCAGCGGCTTCTGGATGCCCAATCGGGACTGGGCGGGCTGTGATGTGGATGATCCCAGCGCCCGCGTGCTGTCCAATTACGGGGACTCCGCAAAATAGAGCGGAAAGAGGGAGGAATATGGAATGTGCAAGGAAATACGAAAACGATATGATCCGCTGCAGGAACACGATGCCTGCGGCATCGGTGCACTCGTCAACATCGACGGCCGGAAAGAACACCGCCTGGTCGATCAGGCGCTGTCGATCGTCGAGCATCTGGAACATCGGGCCGGGAAGGACGCCAGCGGCAAGGTCGGCGACGGGGTCGGCATCCTGTTGCAGATCTCGCATCGGTTCTTTTCGCAGGCGGTAAAGGAAGCAGGATCAAAGCTGCCATCGGAAGGAGACTATGGCATCGCCATGCTGTTTCTGCCGACGCAGGGACTGCGGCGGCGCAAGAGCGAACAACTGCTGGAGACGATCTGCGCCCATGAGGGCGCTGCGGTGATCGGCTGGCGGGATGTGCCTTGCCAGGGGGAGATCCTGGGGGAGGCTGCTCGCGCCTGCATGCCAATGATCCGTCAGTGCTTCATCCGCCGGCCGGCCGACACGGACGCCGGCATGGAGTTTGAGCGTTTGCTGTATGTGATCCGGCGTCAGTTTGAAAAGAGCTGTCCGGATACGTATGTCGCTTCGCTGTCGTCACGGACGATCGTCTACAAGGGCATGTTCCTGGTCGATCAGCTGCGTGGCTTTTATGATGATCTGCGCGATGAACGCTATGAGAGCGCCCTGGCGATGGTGCATTCCCGCTTTTCCACCAATACCCAGCCAAGCTGGGAGCGGGCACAGCCCAATCACATGATCGCACACAACGGGGAGATCAACACGATCCGCGGCAACCGCAACCGCATGCTCGCCCGGGAGGAGAACATGCACTCCGCCTTCATGGAGCGCTGCGGCCGCAAGATCCTGCCGGTCATCGATGTGGCCGGTTCCGATTCGGCGATGCTGGACAACACGCTGGAATTTCTGTGCATGAACGGGGTTCCGATGGAAAAGGCGGTCATGATGACCATCCCGCAGCCCTGGCGCAAGGATGCCATGGAGCGGGAAAAGCGAGACTTCTATCATTATTATTCGACGATGATGGAGCCATGGGACGGCCCGGCGGCGATCCTGTTTTCCGATGGGGAAAAGCTGGGCGCCGTCCTGGACCGCAATGGCCTGCGTCCGCTGCGCTGGTGGCTGAACGATGAGCAGACGCTGACGCTTTCCTCAGAGGTCGGTGTGCTGCCGATCGATGAAGCGCACATCGTGCGCAAGGACCGCCTGCGTCCCGGACAGATGCTGCTGGTGGATACGAAGGAACACCGTCTCATCAGCGATGCGCAGTGCAAGGCGCGCTATGTGAACAGCCATCCATATGGGGAGTGGCTGGACCGTTGCCTGCACAGGCTCAAAGATCTGCCGGCGCCGGAAAAAAAGACGCAGGTGCTCACCCAGAAGGAACGCAATGCCCTTTATAAGGTGTTTGGCTACACTTATGAGGATGTACGGGAACAGATCCTGCCGATGGCGCGCAGCGGCACAGAGCCGACCGCATCGATGGGAACGGATATCCCGCTGGCCGTGCTCAGCGACCGGCATCCATTGCTGTTTCATTATTTCAAACAGCAGTTTGCCCAGGTCACCAATCCGCCGATCGATTCGCTGCGGGAGGAGATCGTCACCGATACGACGGTCTATCTGGGCGCGCAGGGCAACCTGCTGGAAGAAACTGACCGCAACTGCGCTCTTCTGGAGGTGCGAAATCCGATCCTGGACGGCCGCGACATGGATAAGATCCGGGCATTGAAACAGCCGCCGTTTCAAGTGGAAGAGATCTCCCTGCTGTTCTATCAGGGCCTCACACTGGAAGAAGCGTTGGAGATGCTGTTTGTCAGCTGTGATCAGGCCGTGACCCGCGGTGCCAACATCCTGATCCTGAGCGATCGCGGCATGGATGAGGAACATCTGGCGATCCCTTCGCTGCTGGCGGTGTCGGCGCTGGAACAGCATCTGGTGCGCACGAAGAAAAAGACGGCGGTCTCGATCGTGCTGGAGAGCGGTGAACCGCGGGATGTGCATCAGTTTGCCACGTTGCTGGGCTATGGTGTCGGTGCGATCTATCCGTATCTCGCCCATGAGAGCATCCGGGAGATGATCGAGGAGGATGTGCTGGACAAAGAGAGTGCGGCGGCCATCCGTGATTACAACCGCGCGATCATGCATGGCGTCGTCAAGATCGCTGCGAAAATGGGCATCTCCACGCTGCAGTCGTATCAGTCAGCACAGATCTTTGAAGCGATCGGCCTCGATCAGGACGTCATCGCCCGTTATTTTACCGGAACGATCTCCCAGGTCGGCGGCATCACGCTGTCACACATCGAGGCGGATCTCCGCTGGTACCATGACCGCGCGTTCGATCCGCTGGGCATGCCGACAGACGACACGCTGGATGCCGTCGGCTTTCACCGTTTGCGCAGCGGAGCGGACAAGGAGCGGCATCTGTATGATCCAAAGACGATCGTCCTGCTGCAGCAGGCGGTGCGCGAAGGGGATTACGAGTTATTCATACGCTATACGGAGCGGATCCATCAGGAGCATCATCCCTTTACGATCCGATCGCTGCTCACCTTTGATACAGAGGGACGCCGTCCGATCCCGCTGGATGAGGTGGAAAGCGTAGAGCACATCGTCCGCCGCTTCAAGACGGGAGCGATGTCCTATGGATCGATCTCGGAAGAGGCCCACACCTGTCTGGCGATCGCGATGAACCGGCTGCACGGCAAGAGCAACAGCGGGGAGGGCGGTGAACGTCCGGATCGGCTGGGCACTGAGCGTAACAGCGCCATCAAGCAGGTGGCCAGCGGCCGCTTCGGTGTGACCAGCGAATACCTCAACAGCGCACAGGAGATCCAGATCAAGATGGCACAGGGAGCCAAGCCGGGAGAAGGCGGACACCTCCCCGGCAGCAAGGTCTATCCGTGGATCGCGACGACCCGACACTCCACGCCGGGCGTGACGCTCATCTCTCCGCCGCCGCATCACGACATCTACTCCATCGAGGATCTGGCCCAGCTGATCTACGATCTGAAAAATGCCAATCCCAAAGCGCGCATCTCGGTCAAGCTCGTCAGTGAGGAAGGCGTCGGTACGATCGCCAGCGGCGTGGCCAAGGCCGGTGCGCAGGTCATCCTGATCTCCGGTTATGACGGCGGGACGGGTGCTGCACCGCAGAGCTCGATCCACCATGCCGGTCTGCCATGGGAGCTGGGACTTGCCCAGACGCAGGATCAGCTCGTACGCAACGGGCTGCGCAGCCGTGTCTGTCTGGAGACGGACGGCAAGCTGATGAGCGGACGCGATGTGGCGATCGCCGCCTTGCTGGGGGCGGAGGAGTTCGGCTTCGCCACCGGTCCGCTCGTCGCCATGGGCTGCATGATGATGCGCGTCTGCAACCTGGATACCTGTCCGGTCGGCATCGCCACACAGAACGCCTGTCTGCGGCGCCGCTTTCAGGGAAAGCCGGAACATGTCATCCACTTCATGCGCTTCGTCGCTCAGCAGCTGCGGGAGATCATGGCGCAGCTAGGCTTTCGCAGCGTGGCGGAGATGGTCGGCCACAAAGAGTGTCTGCGCGTCAGCGAGAACGCCGCTTTGTATCATCTGCAGCTGGAGCGGCTGCTGGCCCTGACACCATCGTCGGCAAAGCTGCACTATGATGAAGCCGATATCTATGACTTTCACCTGGAGACGACCAAGGATGCCCGCGTGCTCATCCCGGCCTTCACACAGGCGATGGCGAAAAAGGAACGCTGTCACTGTCAGCTACACCTGGATAATACCGACCGTGCCTTCGGCACGCTGTTAGGATCGTATGTCACCCGGCATCATGGCACGACGCTGGCCGAAGATACCTGTCAGATCATTTGCAGCGGCAGCGGCGGTCAGTCGTTCGGTGCCTTTCTGCCGGCAGGTATTTCCATCCATCTGGAGGGTGATGCCAATGATTATTTTGGCAAAGGTCTCTCCGGCGGCAAGCTGAGCGTGACACCGCCGGCAGCTGCGACATATGCAGCGAAGGAGAACATCATCATCGGCAATGTCGCGCTCTATGGCGCTACCAGCGGCAGCGCCTATATCAACGGCATTGCCGGGGAGCGCTTTGCGGTGCGTAACTCCGGTGCGATCGCAGTCGTGGAAGGCTGTGGCGATCATGCCCTGGAATATATGACCGGGGGCTGTGTCGTCATCCTGGGAGCGGTCGGCAAGAACGTCGCTGCCGGCATGAGCGGGGGCATCGCATACATCCTCGATGAACACCATGACCTCTATCTGCGCCTCAACAAGGAGCTCGTCGACATGGAGGAGCTTCGTGAGGAGAGCGACTGTTGCCGTCTTCGGGAGATGATCCGCGATCATGTACAGGCGACCGGCAGTGAACACGGTCAGTGGATCCTCGATCACTTTGCGGAGATGAAAAGCAGCTTCAAGAAGATCATCCCGCGGGATTATCGGCGCATGCTGGAGCGGATCCACAGTTTGCAGCAGCAGGGCTTTTCGGAAGAAGAGGCTCGGCTGCGCGCATTTGAACAGATGACGAAGGGAGGCGACGCCTGATGGGAAGACCAGATGGATTCATGAAATACGCACGTCGGGAGACCCGGCTGCGGCCGGCCGCTGTGCGCATACAGGATTTTGAGGAGCTGCACGTTCCTCTGTCACACGAACAGCGCCGGCAGCAGGCGGCCCGCTGCATGAACTGCGGCGTGCCACTGTGTCAGTCGGCGATGGAGCTGGGCGGCATGGTCAGCGGCTGTCCATTGCACAATCTGATCCCGGAGTGGAACGATGAACTGTACCACGATCGGCCGCAACAGGCGCTCATCCGTCTGCTGAAGACCAATCCGTTTCCGGAGTTTACCGGTCGTGTCTGTCCCGCGTTGTGCGAAAAGGCGTGCATCTGCGGCATGAATGACGAACCGGTGACGATCCATGAAAACGAGCTTGCCATCATTGAAGAGGCATATGCCAGTGGCTGGATGAAGCCTCGTCCGACCCGTCGGCAGAGAGGCAAGCGCATCGCGGTCATCGGCAGTGGTCCCAGCGGGCTCAGCACCGCCGATGCGCTCAATCGGCGTGGGCATGAGGTCCATGTCTATGAGCGCATGGAACGTGCCGGCGGGCTGCTCATGTACGGGATCCCCAACATGAAGCTGGACAAACGTGTCATCGAACGGCGCATCGAGCTCATGAAGGAAGAGGGCGTCGTCTTTCACTTCTGTCAGGACGTCGGCAGAGCGGAAGCGGTGGAGGCGCTCGTTGAACGCTACGATGCCGTTGCGCTGTGCTGCGGTGCCAAGCAGCCCCGGGATCTGCATGTGGAAGGACGGCAGAGCCGTTGGGTCCACTTTGCGGTCGATTATCTCAGCGAGGCGACAGAGGCCTTGCTCGCCCAACGGGCGATCCGCGATGAGACGCTGGATGCGAAGGGCAAACGGGTCATCGTGGTCGGCGGCGGAGATACCGGAAATGACTGTGTGGCCACCTGCATCCGTCAGGGATGCGCTTCGATCGTCCAGCTGGAGATGATGCCACAGCCGCCGGCCGAGCGTTCGGCCGACAACCCATGGCCGCAGTGGCCGCGGACCGTAAAGGTCGATTACGGGCAGCAGGAGAGCATCGAAATGTTCGGTCAGGATCCGCGCATCTATCAGACGACCGTCACCCGGCTGATCAGCGAGGGCGACCGTCTGGTCGCGGTCGAAACGGTCCGGCTGGAAGCGAAAGACGGCACCATGGTGCCGATCGCAGGCAGCGAGCAGCGTCTGGCGGCCGATATGGTGCTGATCGCCGCCGGCTTTACCGGCTGTGAAGAGTATGTCAGCGATGCGTTCCAACTGCCGCTGACCGCCCGCCATACGGCAGCGACGAACCCATGTTCCCACCAGATCGGAGAAAGCAAGCTGTTTGCGGCCGGTGATCTGCGAAGGGGCCAGTCCCTGGTCGTATGGGCCATTGCGGAAGGCAAGGCCTGTGCCCGGGAGATCGACCGCTACCTGATGGGCTATACGGAAATGGATCCTTCCTGAGACAAAGAGGAGGCACACATCTGCTTTTGCGGTGTGTTCCTTCTTTTTTTCTGTGCGAAAAGTCGCAGAAAAAGCAGTAATATATACACCCCTTTCGACAATTTGCTTCATAAATTCCATCAAAGCCTTCCGTATAATAGAATGTAAAAATGGAGGTTATGAAATATGACAAATGTTTATGGCTATGCGAGAGTATCCAGTACAGATCAGCATGAAGATCGTCAGATGCGTGCTTTGTTATCGTATGAGGTTGCGGAACAGAACATCTATCTGGACAAACAGTCCGGCAAGGATTTTGACCGCCCGCAGTACCAGAAGCTGCTCTATCAGCTGCGAAAGGGCGATCTGCTCTATGTGATGAGCATCGAGTGGCTGGGCAGAAACTATGAGGAGATCCAGCAGCAGTGGCGCATCCTCACCAAGGATATCGGCATCGATGTCTGTGTGATCGACATGCCATTGCTGGATACCCGTTATGGGAAAGATCTGCTGGGGACCTTTATCGCTGATCTGGTACTGCAGATCCTCTCCTTCACGGCACAGAACGAACGGGAGAACATCAAAAAAAGGCAGGCGCAGGGAATTGCGGCTGCCAAGGCGAAAGGGGTGAAGTTCGGCCGTCCGCCCATCCCTTTGCCCAAAGAGTTTCGATCGATCGTGTCCCAGTGGGAAAACAAGGAGATGCACATATCGGATGTGCTGGCCCTCTGCCATATGAGCGAGGCGACCTTTTATCGCAAGCTGAAAGAATGTAGAGATTCCATAAACTAAAAAAACGCCAAAAATGTGTACATTTTGAGCGCTATCTCTATTTTTGATTTTACACCCGCATAAGCGGAAATGCAAGAGGACCCTCTATGCGATTCACAAGAAAAGAATAAATTTATCATTTAATTATATATAAAACGACAAATTTCTCACGCTCTCAAAACGTACACTTAATGAGTGTTATCGAAGCACGAAAAGGAGAGTGTGATTATGAAATCAGTGCTGAAAAAGTGTCTGGCTATCACCGCGGCATTCTGCATGCTGTTTACGCTGGCTCCGGCTACGGCGTATGCGGAGAATACGACAGATACAGAAAACGGCTCTTGGACGATTTCCAAGTCTAAGACGGCGACGAATCTGGATGAAAACTTCACATCCGAGATAACACTATCTCTGCCTTCTGCAGAAGAAGAACTGATGACGGATGTCGTCTTCGTTCTGGATAAATCGACGAGTACCGATGTGGAAGATGAAATGATCGCCATGCTGCAACAGCTCAACGATCAGATCAGCGAAACAAATGCAACCGTCAAGGTCGGAATCGTCATCTTTAACCGCAATGCCAATAATGTATTGGAGCTGACAGAGCTCAATGATGCGAATATGGATCAGATCGTGGAAGCGATCCGGACCGATATTTCCAGCGGAACGAACACCCATGCCGGTCTGCTGGCCGGACAGGCGATGTTGGATGCGGATACGGCTGTTTCTGCCAATCGCAAGTATATGATCTTTGTCAGCGACGGTCTGACCTATCTGTTCGATGCAGATGTAAAAGCAATCAATTCTCAGCAGAGCGCCACAGGCGAGTATGGAATCATGGCCGGTAATGATTGCTGGGGCATCCGTCATACAGGAGAAGGCGGAGACCAGTATGTTCCGGAGGACTGGAGCGCATATCTGGCAGATGTCGCTGCACATCTGGATGAGATTCAGCCATATATTCAGTCCTATGATAACATGAGCCAGGATAATCACATCCCTCGGGGCAACACAGAACTGCCGACGACCGTAGATGTTGCACTGTATAAGACGTATACGGTTTATCAGGAGATGGTAAACAGCGGCTACAACTGTTATGCAGTATTGGCAGACAGCGCAGCTGCGGCAAATTACCCTTGGGGACAGTCATTCATGAACGATCTGTCGGGAAATAAAGAAGTCAATTTCTCAGATATCCAGAAAGAGATCTATTATTTGCTGGATGCCGGCTCTACGGTAGAAGATTACATGGGCTATGTGGAGGGAGAATATGATTTTGATTTTGTGAATCAGGCATCTTCCATGCGCCTGATGGTCGGCGATGAAAGCTATGAGGCGGTAAAGATCGAAGAAAACATCTACGGATTCAAGCCGATCGGTGAATCCGGCGAATATGCCTTTGTCGTTGAATATGTACCGGGTGAAGGTGCGGAGGAGCACTTCGTATGGCACATCAATGAAGCTGTTTCCAACTTTGCGCCGGTGCAGCTGACGTATGAAGTCGTTCTTACGAACCCATCCACAGAGCCGGGTACCTATGGTACATATGATGCAGATGGCAGTCAGGGCTATGAAGGGTTGTATACCAATCTTTCCGCAACGCTGTATCCGGTAGATTCTAACGGCACTGCCGGCAGTGCGGAAGCATTTGCGCAACCGACGGTATCTTATACAGTAGAGGATGCTTCTGAACCAAGCGATCCAAACGATCCGAGCGAGCCAGGCGAGCCACAGGATCCGTCTGCGCCGACCACTTCGGAGGATCCAGATGATCCGGAAACCGGAATTAGCGATACGCTTGCATTGTGGGGCATCCTGTTTGGCGCTTCTGCTGCTTTGGTAACAGTGCTGAGCGTGAAACGCAGGGCCGGCCGATAAGGCACAAATTCGATCATCCGATACGGAAGAGGGCAGTGGATGTTGCAGTATGAAGACGCTGCCCTTTTCTTAAAGATGGATCGGATCAAGAGGCTTCATGAGAAAGCTGACGAAGAATCAAAAGGTCGAACTGTATGAGAAGCGCCAGGCAGGAGCGACGATCGGCGAGCTGTCCCGTGCATATGCGTTGCGCAAAGAGGGCATAAAGTATCTGATCCGTCTGATCGATACACATGGCTATGGCATTTTGCGAGATGGCCATTGCCGAAAATATTCCGCTCAGATCAAGAAACAGGCGGTACTGGAAGTGCTGAAAGAAGAAAAGAGCATCGGAGAGACGGCGATCAAATACGGGCTTTCCAGCAAGACGGCTCTGACGAAATGGGTGAAAGATTACCAGGAAAACGGGAATCAGATCGTGGAACGAAAACGTGGACGGCCGAGAAAACAGCGGGAAAGTGCCGATCGGATGAAAGGATGAAAAAACGAAGCTGATCGTCTGACAGCTTCGTTTTTTCATGTCCGCCGGAGGTGGGCCAGGCGTCTGCCGGCGCAGATGGCGAGAACGATCTTGAGAAGATCAGGCACCAGAAACGGCCATACGCAAAGCGAGAGCACCTGTGGGAAGGAAATCCAGGCACCGCCTTGCAGATACAGCAGCCAAAACCACAGGGTACCGCAGAGATAACACAGAAACAGCCCACCCAGACAGGCGCAGAAACAGCGGATGGGACGATCCTGCCACCAGCGCTGTGTCAGCCAGAGAAACAGTGCGCTGAGCAGAAAGCCGAAGATGTAGCCGCCGGTCGTTGAAAACAGCACGCCAGGCCCGCCGCGAAAGCCGGAGAACACCGGAAGGCCGATCGCTCCCAACAGCAGATAAAGCAGGACGCTGATGCAGCCGGAACGGCCGCCGAGCCAGATGCAGATCAGAAAGACGGCAAACGTCTGCAGGGTAAACGGGACGCTCATCGGAATGGCAATCCAGGAACAGATGGCGATACAGGCGGCCGCCAGGGCACACTGGGTGCACTCTCTTGTCTTCATCGAAATCCCTCCTTTGTGGGGTCAGGCAAACAGTATAACAGATAATAGTTTGAAAATCAAATCATTCAGGTGTCGGTCTCCTTAGGTCATCGTGTGTGAAAAGCGGAATCGACCGAAAAAAAGACAGGGCCTTCGGGAAAGTGTGTATGCTCACCCGAAGGCCCTGTCTTTGTTCGCTGAGCGGATCGCTCACAGCGTCTTGTGGCGAAGCACCGCATGGGCCGCCAGTGCGACGATCGCACCGATGATCGCCTCTGCGATCGAGTTGACACCGACGGTCGTCAGCAGCAAGGCGACGATCGTATTGCCCAGGACGGCTTCATATGGCGCCTTGAAGAAGATCCAGATGCCGCCCAGCACACCGATCGTGTTGATTGCCGCACCGGACAGGCCGGCGATCAGCGCCGCTGCATTTTCGTTTCGGTGAAGCAGCTTTTCATAGATCCAGCCGCTGCCATAGCCCAGTGCGATGCGAGGCACGAAGGCGATCAGCAGGCTCGTCCAGTTTCCCTGCACGCCGCCCATGGAAAAGAAGGGCGTGAAGCAGAAGCTGGTGATCGTCGGCTGAAAGGTCGCGTTATAGAACGAGCAGAATCCCATCACGAAGCCCAGGGCCGCTCCATAGCGTTTGCCCAGTGCCATCGCGCAGATGATGACAGGGATGTGCAGCATCGTAACGCTCAGAAAACCGACGCGTAAAAACCCCAGCGGGGTAAAGGAGAGGATGACCTCAATGGCCAGCAACATGGAAAAGAGGACCATCTTCTTTGTTTTTTTGTTTCTCATATCAGGATTCCTTTCTACTGTCGTTCGCATGGATACGACGTATGGAGGCAGCGCTTGGCAGACCGTAAGCGGCCTCTGCGGCAAGAACTGCGCGGTTGATGGCTTTTCCCATGACATGAACGGCAAGGGCACCGACGACATCCGGCATCGCGTCCACTTCGTTGACCGCCAGCGTAAAGATCGTATCGCCGTCGCTCATCGTATGGACCGGAAAGATCGCATCGGCATAACCGTTGTGAGCGATGCTGGCGATCTTGGCACACTGGCTCTTGTTGAGCCTTGCGTTGGTGATGATGCAGCCGATCGTCGTGTTGCCCATCGGCAGCGTATCGTGTGCCTGCATCTGTTCCATCAGCGATAATGGATCCAGGATGCGGCCGTCCTTGCAGACGCCGGCGAGATACTCGCGCGTTTCGACATCGCGGACGTTGCCGCAGGCGTTGACGGCGACCACAGCGCAAACCTGCAGATCGCCGACCTGCACGCCAGCCATGCCCTGTCCGGATTTCATCGCATAGGGCGCATCGAGCAGCTTGCCGACGCTGGCGCCGGTACCGGCACCGTAATTGCCGTCGCAAAACAGGTTGTGTTCGCTGGCCTTGCAGGCCGCATAGCCCATGGCCGCATCCGGCCGGATCTTGCCGTTGCCGACGCACAGGTCAAACAGGGAGGTACCGCAGACGATCGGGACGTGTTGATCGGCGATCGCAAAGCCGCAGCCATGCTCTTCCAGATAGCGCATGACACCGCCTGCCGCATCCAGGCCGAAGGCGCTGCCGCCGGAAAGGATCACACCGTGGATCTGCTGGACCATGTTTTTCGGATGCAGCAGATCGGTCTCTCTGGTTGCCGGTCCGCCGCCGCGGACATCGACACCGGCACTCATTCCTTCCTTGCAGAGGATGACCGTACAGCCGGTCGCGTTTGCTTCATCCTGTGCCTGTCCGATCTGGATTCCTTTGATCTGTGAAGCCGTGATCTCTTTCATCTTCGTTTCCTCCTTTGTGGCCGGCAATAAAAAAGCTGCCGAAGCAGCACAGAAAAACATCCGTCAAGTGACGAAAAGGGTACGATCTTCAAGTGCCGTTTCTGATGAATACGGCCTTGGGGGATGTTCGATCTTCTGTGCAGCTTCCAAAAACAGGAATACCACCATGACCATGATAGCACAGACCGGGAAAAAACAAAAGAAAAACGGATAGGGAAACATGGAAAAACGTCGTATAAGCAAGGTGAGGGCGGAAAATGGAAGAAAGCGGAAAGCAGCGATATATGACCATTCGGGTACTGAGCAGGGATGGGATGGCAGAAGTGGAACTGGTCCGGGATGCGCAGACCGGGCGTTATGGTGTGCGCAAGCGGGCGAAATCGACCGCGGCGGCACTGGATGCGCTCGCGCGGGAGGCACGACTGCTGGCACAGCTGTGTCATCCTCAGATCCCACGGTTGGTGGAATATCGTCCTGCGGAGCGCTGTCTGATCATGGAATACATGCCGGGGGAAACGTTGGAACAGCGATTTTTACGAGAGGGTCCCTTTGCGCCGGAGCAGATCATCACCTGGGGCATCGACCTGTGTGAACTGCTTGCACATCTGCATGACGCTGTGCCGGCGATCATCTTTCGGGATCTGAAACCGGGCAATGTCATCGTGATGGAGGATGGCCGACTGGCGCTCATCGACCTGGGTGCGGCCCGCCGCTATCGGAAAGGAAAACAGCGGGACACCTGTCTGCTGGGGACCTGCGGCTATGCAGCGCCGGAGCTTTATGGCGGTCTGGGACAGAGCGGTCCGCAAAGTGATGTCTATTCACTGGGAGCGATGCTCTATCAGCTCTGGGATCGGACACGGCCACATTCTGCACTCGCCGGGGTGCTGCGTCATGCGACGGGCTATGGGCCATCCGATCGTTATCCGAACTGTGCGCAGATGAAGGAGGCGCTGATGCAGGCGCGAGGTGTGAAAAATAGGAGCGCATCCCTCTTTTTGCGTGCCGCTGTCCTGTTTGGCTGTGTGATCCTCTCGCTGGGGATGCTGTGCGTGCGATATGAAGAAGGTCTGCGGTATGCGCAGCTGCTGGCAGCATCCCGAAAGGAGAGAGGAGAAGCGCGCTGGGCGCTCTGCGTGCAGGCGATCCAGATCCGTCCGCAGGCGAAGGACGCCTATCTGTGTCTGTTGCGGGCGTTTGCGGAAGATGGCTGTTTTGATGAGCAGGAAGAACGTTTCTGGAAACAAGAGGTCGCTTTGGAGCTGGAGGCGCTGAAACAAAGCGATGGCTATGCGGCGGTCGCCTATGCGATGGGGGAGCTCTACTGGTATGGCTATGGTCAGGATGATGGACAGCTGCAGATCGCACCGGAAGCGATGAAAGCGTCGATCCCCTGGTTTCAGGATGTGCTGCAGCACGCAAAGGAAACGACACCGGCGTATCAAAACGCGATGATCTATCAGACGATCGGCTGTTTTTACCGTGATATCGTCTTATCGATGCGGATGTCAGACGAAGCAGGCCGCTTTCATGACTGCTGGGAAGCGCTGTGCGCCCTGCGGCAGGCCATCGAGATGCGGCCGTTGGCAGATGTGTGGATGCGCCTGCAGCTGGATCAGCTGATGATCGATTTTGTCATGGGCTATCTCTGGGAACTGCGAACGGACGGGGTGACGAAGGGAGAGGTCGTGACGGTCCTCGCAGAGGGCTATGAGCGGATCCACGCACTGTCCGCACAGAGCGAACAGGAACGGGCGCTGAAAGCACGCCTGCTGGAACAGGAGGAGATGGTGTGGAAGACGGTGGAAAGTACGTATGCAGAGGAAATGGAACAGGAAGTGAGAGGAGGATGAAGGATGAAGAAGAGAGGACGATCGCTGAGGTGTCTGCTGATCGCACTGTTTGTGCTGGCCGATCTGCTGCCGATACAGGCACGGACGCTGCCTCAGGAACGAACGGCGGGCATCACGGATGGTCCTGCGGCAGGCGATACGGTGGTCATCGATGCGATCCGGATGGACACTTGCTGGCGGAATACGCCGCTTTCCCTCACGGTCGATGCGCACAGTGAGACGTCGCGGCCGCTGTATTATGCGCTATGGGCAGAGGAGATCCGCTGGCAGAGCGAACCGCAGCTGACGATCGAGACGAACGGGACTTATGTCGTGCTGGTGAATGATGTCCCACAGGAAGCAGGCAGTGCCCGGCAGAGTGTCACGGTTTCCTGCATTGACACACGGCCACCGAAGGTCACATGGGAACCGCTTGTGGATGGCTGGGTGTCGTCGCAGACGCTGCGCGTCCAAGCGGAAGATGCGCAGAGCGGTCTGGCCGATGAGCCATACAGCTTTGATGAAGGCCGCAGCTGGCAGTGCTCACCGACGCGGACCGTATCGGAAAACGGTCGCTATACGGTATGGGTCCGTGATCGCTGTGGCAATGTGCAGACGGCCGTGATCGATGTCTCTAATATCGATGCACAGGCACCGCAGCTGCCGGAGGGTGCCGAGATCCATCTACGGCCGACGAATGCAGCACCTTCTTCGACGATCGTGCATCATCTGCTTTTCGGCAGTTATTTTTCATCGATGACGGTGTGCGTCCCTTATGTGGACGAGGGCAGCGGTGTCGCACAGATCGAGCTGTTCGACGCCCAGGGACAGCTGCTGGCACAGGCACAGGGACAGGGCCGTCAGGGAGAGGCACAGCTGGTCGTATCGGCAGATGAAAACGTACGGCTGCTGGCGACACCGCTCACGGTGCGTCTTATTGACCATTGCGGAAACGTGCGTTCGATCGCGGTCACAGAAGAAAATGCAAATGTGTGCTCGCTGCGGGAGCTGCTGCTGGAGACCGTCCGGCCGACGATCCAGATCGGGCACGAGGGCGGAACGCTGGATGAGCAGGGCCGTCTGTATGATACGCCGACCTTGTCGTTTGTCGTGGAACTTGCCGATGCGGATGCCGGACTGCAGGCAGCGAGCGTCACGGTGAATGAGGAGCGTCTCCTACAGGAACGCTGGGTGGAGGAACAGCAAAAACAGGCAACGCTCACGGTGGAACTGCCGGCCACAGCAAAACAGGAGGGGGAAAACCGCCTGAACGTTGCGACAGTGGATCACGCCGGCAATCGCTGTGAACAGACGCTCGTCTTCTACCAGGATACGACGGCCCCGAAGATCCTGTCAGCGACGATCGACGGGGCGGATGCGCTGAAAAAAGAGAGCGGATATTCACTGTTTCCGATGGCAGGGGCGCAGCTGTGCGTGCAGACGCAGGATCTGTTT
>ERZ1643246.2001-NODE-2001-length-20606-cov-9.698895_pt1 | contig 20606 bp, 18 predicted proteins | sample MGYA00579265_ERZ1643246 | MGnify/ENA primary metagenome ERZ1643246 (study PRJEB29033, sample SAMEA4952261) | chicken gut metagenome | biome: Broiler Chicken; feature: Gastrointestinal Tract; material: Caecum | place: Ireland | collected 2018 | study: Broiler...
CCGAGCTCCGCTCGGCTTGCTGCCCCTCTCGGAACAGCTTATTTATTATATCATGCTGTTTTCAGTTTGTCAAGAGGTTTTTCAAATTTTTATTTTCAAAACCTTTTTGATTCACTCACCGAAGCTCTCAGGAGCTTGTCTCGGTGACAGCTCATTTATAATACCACGCCCTTCCCGTTTTGTCAACACCTTTTTTTGAAAAAAATAACATTTTTTCAAAATTCTTCTCTTTCCCCTTTTTTAAGACTTTTCTTCCTTCAGAGGCCCCTCTCCCTTTCCGAAAAATCTTCCTCTTTTCGCTCTTTACTTTTGCCAGCCTTTCTGTTATAATATATAAGTCGCCAAGAGATACGCGCCCGTAGCTCAGTTGGATAGAGTGTCAGACTCCGACTCTGAAGGTCGTGCGTTCGAATCGCATCGGGCGTACCAAGCCGACGTAGCAATACGTCGGCTCTTTTTCTATCCTGCCCTGGCTTCAATACTGGGCTTTTCCGTTGTCCCCATATCCCTCCTCTTTTCTTTCCCTCTTGTTTTTCAAATTTATCTTGAATCGTCCAAACTAAAAAAGTAAATACAAACTCAATATCGAAAGGAGAATCGCCTATGAAAATCACAAAGCGCCTGCTGCTCACCCTCTGCACCGGCGTCACTGCCTGTGCTGCACCGCCTGCCGGATCGGACGCCGGCTTCACCCCCATCTCTCCGCAAAAAGCTAAGGAAATGATGGACGCCGGACAGGAGCTGCTGATTTTGGATGTTCGGGAGCAGGACGAGTACGACTCCGGCCACATCCCCGGAGCCAAGCTGCTGCCACTCTCCACCATCCGCCCCGCCAGCGCCGCACAGATCATCCCAAGCAAGGACCAGGCTGTGCTGGTCTACTGCCACAGCGGAAGGCGCAGCCGCAAAGCCTGCCTCCTTCTGTCCAAGCTGGGATATACCCACATCTGCGATTTGGGCGGTATCCTGGACTGGCCCTACGAAAAAGAATAAAAAGCAGCACAAAAGCGCCGGCGGAAATCCCGCCGGCGCTTTTGCTATTCTATCATACAAAAAGGGAAAGTGGAAAGCTATTTTTCCTGCTCTGTCAGGGTCTCCAGTTCCTTTACCGCTCCTTCCTTGCCCACCTCCGGCTGATTCTTCCGCTTTTGGGTCAGCAGGAAGCCGGAACAAAGTGCAGTAAAGGGCGCAACCGCCACCAGGCCGATCGAGCCGACGATGGTGTGGACAATCTCCGCCGCCACATATTTATAGTTAATCATGTTGATCAGCGGGGTGCCCTGCGCCATGAAGACCATCAGCATCGCGATATAGCCGCCGGAATAGGCCAGCAGCAGGGTGGTGGTCATGGTGCCCATCGCCGCGCGGCCGACATTCATGCCGGAGCCGGTGGCTTCTTTCCAGCCAATATCCGGGCGCTTCTGCACAACCTCCGAAACTGCGGAGGTGATATCGACCGACAGGTCGATCAGCGCGCCGGAAGCGCCGATAAAGATGGACGCCATGAAGATGCGGGTCAGGTTCAGATCCTGATAGCCCGCGTACAGCAGGCTCTCCGAGGAGGACATGACCGCGCCGTGAATCTTAAACAGGTCGGTGAACAGCATGCCCAGCAGGCAGGTGACCAGGACACCCAAAAAGGTTCCGGACACCGCCGAAGCGCATCTGCGGTCAAAACCGTAAACCAGCGCAATGATCATCACGCTCAAAATCAGTGTGAAGGCGATGCCGATCCAGATCGGGTTGTAGCCCTTGAGGAAAAAGGGCACCAGCACTTTCCAGATCGTCAGGATTGTTAAGATAAAGCACAGCACCGCGCGCACGCCCGTCTTGCCGGCAAACATCACCAGGAAGATGACAAACAGCGCCAGCAGCACAATCTCCATCGGGATGCGGTCGTGGTCGATCATGGTGACCATGATGATTTGGCCGTCATCGTGGCTGACAACCACCTGCGCGCGGTCGCCTACCGCAAAGATCTTGTCCTGCTCCAGCGAGCCGTTGAGCATGTTGACGCCCTCGACAACCTCGCCCTCAAACTGCCCGTTCAGGATGCGCAGGGTGCAGCTCTGCTCGCCGCTGCGCACAAGGCCGGTGTCGATGATCTTGCTCTCGTCGGTTTCCAGCACCTCGGCCACGCACTGCTCCGCCTCGCGGTAAATCTCCTGGTAGCCGGTCGGCAAAAAGAAGAGAATCACGATGAAGATCAGGCAGACCAGCACCGGCGCGTTATACTGTATTCTTTCTTTGGTCAAAAACTTTTTCATAACAATTCCTTTCACACCGCAAAAAAGCGGACGGCAAATCCATCCGCTTTCTGCGCTTTGGAAAACTCTTGGGAGTGAGAAGTGTAGCTTACTGAATGTCCATCAGGTCGGCCAGCTTGTGGTAGATGTCGGTGTTGTCATAGAAGCCGCCGAAGTTTTCCTGTCCAACGCCCTGAGCGAATACCGCTACCGGCAGGCCGGTGTGAGCATAGGAGCTGAAATCGATACCGGACTTGTTGTTGAGCAGGTGGGTGATGGTGACGCTCAGCGGCTCATAGGTGCCGTACAGAACGTACTCTTCCTGGTTGTTCTCGTCTGCTTTTTCGTCAGCCAGGGTCTTTGCATACGCATCTCTGAGCAGGCCGATTTCATACTCGGTCAGAACCAGTTTGTCGTCGGCGTCGCCGCTCATCTTCAGGCCGAACAGTTCCTCAACATCCTGCATCATGGTCTCGAATGGGGTCTGCTCCGCTTTGTATTTGGTGACATAGTCGCTGTCGAATTTCGCGTAGGAAATCTTCTGGTTGGAAAGGTTGGTCAGGTAGGTGTCGTAGTCGGTGCCAGCGTAGCCGATGGTCAGACCGCCGGTCTCGTGGTCGCCGGTTACCAGAATCAGGGTCTCATCCGGATGCTCGTTGGCAAAAGCGACTGCTTCGTCAACTGCGTCAGCCAGAGCGATGGTGTCGTTGATGGTGGAACCAGCATCGTTTGCATGGCAGGCCCAGTCGATCTTGCCGCCTTCAACCATCATGAAGAAGCCTTTGTCGTTGTCTTCCAGGACCTCGATGCCCTTGGAGACGTAGTCGGACAGCGCCCACTCGCTGTTTGCTCTGTCGTTTTCATAGGACAGGGAGTCGCTGTCAGCCAGGGTCTCGCCGACGATAACAACCTTCTCGTCCTCAGCAGAAACCTTCTCAGCCTCTGCCCGGGTGGTAACAACCTTGTAGCCGGCATCTTCTGCCAGGTCGTATACGCTTACCTGGTCGCCGTTCTCGCCTTCCGGATCCAGCAAAGCGCCGCCCGCGAAGTAGTCAAAGTCGGAAGCAACCATTTCCTGGCCGATCTCATAGTAGTTGTTGCGGCTTGCCTGGTGGCAGTAGAACGCAGCCGGAGTTGCATGGTTGAGGTTAACCGAGGTGATGACGCCGATGTCGTAGCCCTCGTCTCTGAGCTGCTCGGCGATGGTCTCATACTTCACGGTCATGGTCTCGTCCATGTTGATGGTGCCGGAGTAGGTCTTGTGGCCGGTGGAGATGGAGGTTGCGGTGGAAGCGGAGTCCGGGCAGAACGAGGTGGAATCGTAGGTGACTGCGGAACCCGCTACCGGGAAGTTCATAAAGCTCAGCGGAACGTTTCCGTCGAGGATGTCGTCGTTGTCGGTGTCAGCCACTGCACCCAGATAGTCGGACGCTGCCTGGAACTGCGGATAGCTCATACCGTCGCCGATGAACAGAAATACATATTTTGGTTTTTTGCCGTTGGTGGTGGCGCTGGCAGAAAAGTTGCCGTTGCTCTGCGCGGCGCTGGACATGGTTCTGTCCGGCGAAGCGGCATAAACACAGCTGAGCAGCATTGCGGACGCAAGGGCTGCAGCCAGTACCTTGGAAATTACCTTCTTTGCTTTCATGGATACACTCTCCTTCAGATTATCTGCATTGCTCGTGCATTTATATCTTACTAAATCCATGTAAAGTCTTCATCCTAAAGGAGGTTAAAGCATCGTTAAAAAAAAATTCTTGTGTTAGCCACAAGTTAAATGGTATACTTTACAGTGTGTTCACATTTTACAATTCTCTTGTTTGTTGGAGGCAACCATGCGACAGACCTTTCCCTCTTTCTACCCCTTTTTTGCCTGCACTGCGTCCGCCTGTTCGGACAACTGCTGCATCGGCTGGGAGATCGACATCGATTCCCGCACCGCCGGGCGCTACCGCAGCCTTTCCCAAAGCGACAGCCCCCTTGCCCGCCGCCTGCGGGAAGATATCTGCTGGGACTTTCCGCCCCACTTTCGCCTGACTTCCGGGGAGCGATGCCCCTTTTTAAACGAGCAGAACCTCTGCGACATCTACCTCCACCTGGGGGAGGATGCCCTGTGCGAAATCTGTGACCAGCACCCCCGCTTTCACGAGTGGTTTTGCGACTACAAGGAAAGCGGCCTCGGCCTTTGCTGCGAGGAGGCCGCGCGCCTGCTGCTCAGCGACCCCGAGCCGCTCAGGCTGCAGACGGTCACCACCGACGAAAAGCCCGACCTCGACCTCTTTGACCCCGACCTGCTGCGGGAGCTGCTGCAGCTGCGCGGTCAGCTTTTCTCCCTGTTGCAGGACCGCTCCCTTTCCCTGTTCGAGCGGTTCACCCGGCTGCTGAGGCTGGGCAGTTTGGCGCAGTGGCAGCTCAACAACTCCGAGCTCCCGTTTTCCCTTGCCTCCGATTTCCCGCTTCCCTGTGCCGGCAATGCGGAACCAGACGCCCAGCCGCTGCGGGAGCTGCTGGGGTTCCTCGCCGGCCTTGAGCCCATTGACCCGCAATGGCCCGCCTATCTGCAGAACCTCTCCCGGCGGCTGGAGGAGCTGCTGGCCCACCGGCAGGATTTTCTCTCCGCCTGCGTCTCACAGCTGTACGTCTATGAAAAGCTCTGCGCCTACACCCTCTACCGCTACCTGCACAAGGCGGTGTGGGACGGCGATTTATTTTCCCGGGTCAAGTTTGCGGTCTGCTTTGCGCTGCTTGCCCTGCTGCAGGACCTGGACACCTTCTCCCAAACGGGCGCCCTCCCGCTGCGCGACCAGATTCTGCACACCAAAGCCATCTCCAAGGAGCTGGACTATTCCGAAGAAAACCTCGACGCCTTCTGCGACCAAAGCTGGAAATCCACCTCCCTTTCCTGCGAGGGATTCTGCTCGATGATTTCCCTGCTGCTCGGATAAGATTCTCCACCAAAAGAACAAGACCGGTCTGCCCACTCAACGCGGCAAACCGGTCTTTCTTTATCTGTTTATTATTCTTCAGCCCAGCCCAGGCTGCGGCCGACCGCCTTGTGCCAGCCGTGCAGCAGCTTTTTGCGGCGCTCCTCCTCCATGCGGGAGGAGAAGGTCACGTCGCAGTTCCACAGGCTGCGGATCTCCTCTTTATCCTTCCAGACGCCGACCGCCAGACCCGCCAGATAGGCCGCACCCAGCGCGGTGGTCTCCCGGATCATCGGGCGGCGGACCTCGCAGTCCAAAATGTCCGCCTGGAACTGCATCAAAAAGGCGTCCCGGCTTGCGCCGCCGTCCACCTTCAGCTCGCTTATCCTGCGGCCGGTGTCCTGCTCCATCGCCCTGACCAGGTCATAGCTCTGGTAGGCAATCGACTCCTGCGCCGCGCGGATGATGTGCTCCCGCTTGGTGCCGCGGGTGATGCCGATGATGCACCCCCGGGCGTACATGTCCCAGTGCGGGGCGCCAAGCCCTGTGAAGGCCGGCACCAGATACACCCCGCCGGTGTCCTCCACCTTCTGCGCGTAGTACTCCGCGTCCTTGGACTCGGTGATGAAGCGCATCTCGTCCCGCAGCCACTGGATCACCGCTCCGCCCACAAAGACGCTGCCCTCCAGCGCGTACTGCACCTTGCCGTTTAAGCCGATGGCGATGGTGGTGAGCAGACCGTTCTCGCTGACGCACGGTGTCTCGCCGGTGTTCATCAATAAAAAGCAGCCGGTGCCGTAGGTGTTTTTGGCCTGCCCCTTCTCAAAGCAGCACTGCCCGAACAGCGCCGCCTGCTGGTCGCCCGCGATGCCCGCGATGGGCACGCTCTCCCCCTGGATGGTGGTGTAGCCGTAGATGGCGCTGGAGTCCATCACCTGCGGCAGCATGCAGCGCGGAATGTCCAGCGCCTCCAGCAGCCTGTCGTCCCAGTCGAGGGTGTGGATGTTGTAGAGCATGGTGCGGGAGGCGTTGGTGTAATCGGTGACGTGCGCCTTGCCGCCGGTCAGCTTCCAGATCAGCCAGCTGTCCACCGTCCCAAACAGGATTTCTCCCCGCCGGGCCCGCTCCCTTCCCTCCGGGATGTGGTCGAGAATCCAGGCAATCTTGGTCGCGGAAAAGTAGGCGTCCGGCACCAGGCCCGTGGCCTCGCGGATGTATTCCCCCAGGCCCTTCTTCTTTAACTCGTCCACCAGGTCCGCCGTCCGGCGGCACTGCCAGACAATCGCGTTGTAGACCGGGCGGCCGGTCTTTTTGTCCCAGAGGATGGTGGTCTCGCGCTGGTTGGTGATGCCGATGCCCTTGATGTCGCTGACCTCCACCCCGCTCTGGGTAATGACCTCCATCATCACCGCGTACTGGGAGGAGTAGATTTCCATCGGGTCGTGCTCCACCCAGCCCTCCCGGGGATAGTGCTGGGTGAATTCCTTCTGCGAGATGCCGATGATGTTCTGCTGCTGGTCAAATAAAATCGCCCGGGAGCTGGTCGTCCCCTGGTCGAGCGCAAGGATATAGCTTGCCATTCGGATTCCTCCTCATCAAATTCTTTGAAAGAAAAAAATATCCGGCCCTCCCGCAGCGCACGAAGCTACCCCGGGAAGGGCAAGATATTGTTAAGGGTTCCTTTAGAAATTCTTTTTTAAAATCAGACTGACCCACAGTCCGGTCAGGCCGTCCACCAGGATCACCGCGCCCAAAACGCGCACCGTCATCACCAGCGCGCCGAAGGGATTGAGCACCAGCACAACGCCCAGCACCATGATGGCGATGGCCAAAACCAGCGCCGCCACCCAGCGCGGATACCCATAGCGGCGCAGCATCAGCGCCCGCTGCAGCTTGGAGATGCCCTCCACCAGCACCAGGATGCCGAAGATAATCGGCAAAATGGCAAAGATGCCGCCCGGATTCAGGAAGGAAAACAGGCCGATGCCCACCAGCACGACGCCCAAAATCAACTCTCCGGCGAAAAAGGGGGAAATATCACGATTCTTAAAATAATCGACGATCCGCACGACGCCGTAGACCAGCGAGACGATGCCGATTCCGTAGGTGATGACATTGATCGCCTCCTGTGGAAAAACAAGCAGCAGCAACCCCGCCGCGATGCCGATGATCGCCGCCAAAAAATCGTTGAGTTCTATCTGAATGGTTTTCATTCCTGTCGCTCCCTTCCTCTGTTCTTACCCGCTCTTATATCTCAAAGGAAAATGCCTGCGCGTTATCCAAAAGGTTGTCCAGCAGATTGTCCTCCTCTTTGGAAAAGCCCGCGTAGCTGGAAACCGGCGCGAACACCCCGCCGTGCGCCACCAGCAGCACGCTGCCCTCTTTGCCCTTTAAGGTGTCCAGAAAGCCATAGACCCGCCGGTAAAAATCCCGGATATTCTCTGCCTTCTGGTAGTGCAGGTCGGCGGTGTAGTCCCAAAAGGCGCGGGTGTCAAACTGGTGCCAGGTCATCCCCTCAAACTCGCCCATGTCCCGCTCGATCAGCCGCTGCTCCAAAATGATGGGGATGTTTCTCCCCTCGCAGATCATCTGTGCGGTCTGGCGGGCGCGCTTGAGCGGCGAGCAGTACACGCAGTCAAACACCTCATCCTTTAACAGCTGCGCTGTCTTGCGGGCCTGCTCGATGCCGGTCTCATCCAGCGGAATATCCGCCAGTCCCTGCTGCTTTCCCAACCGGTTCCACTCCGTCTGTCCGTGACGGACAAAGGTCACCTTCATGTTGCTCCTTCTTTCTGCTTTCCGGCTCCCTCCTCAGGCAGCGGAAACTCCTTTTTATTTTTCCATGATGCGTGCGGCGGAAATCAAGCTTTATTTTAGCAAACAGCTTTAACCGCCCCAAGTCTCCATCTCTCCCGGTGAATCGGGGCCAAAGGCCACGATTCGTGCGGCGGAAATCAAGCTTTATTTTAGCAAACAGCTAGACCCGCCCCTATTTTCTATCTATCCCGGTGAATCGGGGGCCTCGCCCCCGATTCGTGCGGCGGAAATCAAGCTCTGTTTCAGTACAAGCTGAAACCGCCGCCTACATACCAGACCCCCGTTTGGTGAACGGCTTATACGGCTTGTTGCCCGAGCCCCGGGTATAGGACTTGCCGTACTCGCGGCGCGGCGCGCCTGCGCGCTCCCTGCCCCGGCGCTGAGAGCTTTCCCTCTCCTCAAATCCGCGCTGGCGCTGCTGGGACTGATACTGCACCCGTCCCGCCGGGCGGCCCTTTCTGGACGCGCTCTCCAAAATGCCCTCGTCCAGGTCGCCCAGCGTCTCCGGCGCGCCGGTCGAGGTCTTGACCGCGTTGCGCAGCATGCCGATCTCGCCGGGACGCAGCTCACGCCACTTGCCCGGGGCCAGCATCCCCAATTTCAGCGGGCCGATGGCGGTGCGTTTGAGCCTTGCGACCTCCAGCCCCACCGCCTCGCACATCTTTCTGACCTGGCGGTTTCTTCCTTCATAGATGACCATCTGCAGCACCACCCTGCCCGGCTCCTTCTCCAAAACGGTGACATGGGCGGGGCTGGTCTTTTTGCCGTCGATCTCCACACCGGTGGAAAGCTGCACCACCTGCGCGTCGCTGATGTCCGGGCGGACGGTGACGCGATAGGTTTTGGAGACGTGATGGCTGGGGTGCATGATGAGGTTGGCGAAATCGCCGTCGTTAGTGAACAGCAGCATGCCCTCGCTGTCCTTGTCCAGCCGGCCAATCGGGTAGACGCGCTCCGGCACATCCTCCACCAGCTCCGCCACACACTTTCTGCCCAGCTTGTCGCTCATGGTGGTCACATAGCCGCGCGGCTTGTGCAGCATGATGTAATATTTCTGATTGCTCTTCTGAAAGTAGACCCGTTCGCCGTCGATGGCGACGACGTCGCGGTTTGGATTGATCTTCTGTCCCAGCACCGCCGGGCGGCCGTTGACCTTAATTTTGCCCTGGGTGATCCACTCCTCGACCTTTCTGCGGGAAGCGATTCCCTGCTCGGAGAGCACCTTCTGTATTCTGATTCCGTTTTCCATTGAAAGCTCCTTTATCTCGATTCAACCATATTCCAATAAAACTTTATCCCTATTGTAAAGCAAAGGAGGCGACCTGTCAACTGGCGGGCTGAGCCCGCACCCAATTCAACGCGAGGGGCTGGCGCCCCTCTGCGCTCCCCATGCGAGGGGCGGGGCCCCTGCGGCCCCGGGGGCTTTTGCGGGGCTGGTAGCCCCTGCACCCACCTTTTTGGGCGCTCCGCCCCAAACCCCGGGTGACTTTCTTATGAGAAGAAAGTCACCAAAGACTCACCAGGGACCTCCTGGTCCCTGGACCCCCGGCGAAGGGGGCCTCGCCCCCTTTGATCCCCCGGCCCCCTGCCCTAGCGGTATTGGTTGCGGCAACTTAAACCCTCAGGCATCCTCGGGAGGCGAACTGATGGTTCGTGTTGGTGCTGCGGCGCGGGGGTGGCGATTAGGGGGAGTGGCAATCACAATTCGCTCACATCGTTATGATACATTCACTGCAACGAACGGTCAAACTCTCTCTCCCTCTCTATATTATTATATTATCTCTTTTATATAAAGAGAGTATCTTTCGTTACAGTATCCCAACAAATGGCTTACCCATGCGGTTTGTTGGTGATACTGGGGGTGATACCAGCCTGATACTCACCTGATACCAGCGGGCTTTTTTGGTAAACGAACAGATTCGTTCTTTTGAGGGAATCGCGGCCGGCCCGGGTGTTGGGCGGTTGGTTACAGGGGGCAGTATCATTATTTGTAACAGATGTTGCTTTTGTTTTTTACCCGCAGCTAACTGCTGCCATCATCGGGGAGGGCCGCTCTCTTGCAACCGGCCCACAATTGTGTTAAAATAAGGACAACTTCATCCGCGCATCCTGTGCAGAACATCCATTTTCTTCCGTCTCTCTGCCGTTTTGTTGCGCACACCTTACAGGAAAACCATCATCTTTTTTTGGAAAGGAGAGGTGTTTGTTTGAAGATTCAGGAATCCGGTGAAAACTATCTGGAGACAATCCTCATGCTCGAACAGAAAAACGGCACGGTGCGTTCGATCGACATCGCCAACGAGCTGGAATTTTCCAAGCCCAGCGTCAGCCGCGCCATGAGCATCCTGCGCACCGCCGGCTACATCACCATGGATAAAAACAATCTGATCCTGTTGACCGAGGAGGGCCGCAGGCGGGCGGAGGCCATCTATGACCGGCACTGCACCCTCACCCGCTTTTTGGAGGCTCTGGGCATCAGCGCCGAAAACGCCGCTGCCGACGCCTGCCGCATCGAGCACATCATCAGCGAGGAGACCTTCGACAGGATTAAGGATTTCCTCCACAACCAGCAATCTCAAAACAGCGAGGCGCAGCGATGAGCGCCCGCAGCACCCCTCAGGAGCGGCTCGAACAGATGGTGGAGCCGCTCTTATTTTGGTTTTCGCAGTCCCACCGCGACCTGCCCTGGCGGCGCGAGCCCTCCCCCTACCACGTCTGGGTCTCGGAGGTGATGCTCCAGCAGACCCGCGTGGAGGCGGTCAGGCCCTACTACGAGCGGTTTTTGGCCTCGCTGCCCACCGTCCAGGCGCTGGCCGGCTGCCCTCAGGAGCAGCTGCTCAAGCTCTGGGAGGGGCTCGGCTATTACAGCCGGGCGCGCAACCTGCAAAGGGCAGCGCAGGAGATTGTGCGCTCCTACAACGGCCAGCTGCCCGCCAGCTACGACCTGCTCAAAAAGCTGCCCGGCATCGGCGACTACACCGCCGGCGCCATCGCCTCCATCGCCTTCGACCTGCCGGTGCCTGCGGTGGACGGCAACGTCCTGCGGGTACTGACCCGGGTGCTGGCCTGCCCCGACGACATCGCGCTGCCCGCTACCAAGGAGACCTTCCGCCAGCTCCTGCTTCCGGTCGAGCCCACCCCCGGCGCGGGCGCCTTTAACCAGGCGCTGATGGAGCTGGGTGCGGTGGTCTGCCTGCCCAACTCCCCGCCCCAGTGCCTTGTCTGCCCGCTGCAGGGGCTGTGTCTGGCCCACCAGCAGGGCCGCGAAACCGACTTTCCAGTCAAGTCCCCCAAGAAGGCCCGCCGCATCGAGCAGCGCACCCTGCTTCTGTTCAGCTGCACCTTCCCCGAGGGAAAACGCATCCTGCTGCACCGCCGCCCGGAGAAGGGCGTGCTGCGCGGCATGTGGGAATTTCCCGCCCTGGAGGGAAAGCTCTCCCAGGACGACGCCCTGCGCCAGGCGCTGCGGATGGTGGAGCCGTACGGCCTTTTCGTCCACAAGATTGCCCCGCTGCGGGACGCCAAACACATCTTCACCCACATCGAGTGGCAGATGTCCGCTTGGCTGCTTTCGGCGACGGCGGACAGCCTCCCCGAGACGCAGGCTGCCCTGCCGGAGGATTTTTCTCTGGTGCAGCGCCTTGCGGACATCACCCTGCCCTCCGCCTTCAAGGCCTACCGGACGGTGTTCGGGGAATAAAATATTGCAAAAAAAGGGACGCGATGCAAAGCTGCAAAGCGCCCCTCTCTTTTTATACATTGAGGATAATTTCCTGCGGATATTCCGCATCGATGAGCAGATAGTCACAGCCGTGCCTTCTGCACTGTTCGAGATTTTCCGCGTTTTCCTGCAGCATCTGCTGCTGCATTTGCTGCTGCATCTGCTGCTGCTCGATGCCGTCGTCCAGCCGCTGCTCGATGTCGTTGGCGTGGGAGAGGATCTCCCCAAAGTGCTCCCGGATGTACCGCTCGCTCATCACCAGGCAGAGGTAACGGATCTCGGCAAGGTAGCTTTCCGAAAAGCTCTCCTTCCAGTCAAAGGGGATGTAACACCCCTCCACAATCAGGTTCTGCCGGTTTTCGATGGCGGTCTTGACCATCTCCCGCACAATCGGCCAGAGGTAGTCGGTCAGCTCCCGGTCGTCCTCCGGGGTCAGCCTGGTCTGTCCGCTGCGGATCAGCCCCATCTTCAGATGGTCGATCGAAAGATAGGGGTAGTGATGCCGCTCCAGCAGCCGCTGGGCCAGCAGCGTCTTGCCGGTATGGGAACCTCCCGCAATCAAAATAACCATACCCCGCCTCCTATCGCTGTCTGGTCCGGCGCTCCAGCGCCAGCAGCTCTTGCTTCACACTGAGCCCCCCGGCATATCCGGTCAGCGAGCCGTTTGCGCCGATGACCCGGTGGCAGGGCACGATGATGGCGATGGGGTTGCGGTTGTTGGCCATCCCCACCGCGCGGCCGGCTTTTGGATTGCCCACCTGCGCCGCAATCTGTCCGTAGCTTCTGGTCTCCCCGTAGGGGATTTCCCGCAGCGCCGCCCAGACCTTTTGCTGAAAGGGCGTGCCCTGCATCCGCAGCGGGAGGTCAAACGCCTGCCGCTGCCCCGCAAAGTATTCGGCAAGCTGCTGCTTTGCCTGCCCGAGCAGCGGCGTCTCCTCCTCGGTTTGTGAGGCCGCATCCGGCTGGAAGGATACCCGCACCAGCGCCCCGTCCTCCTCCTGCAGCCAGAGCTTGCCGATGGGGGAAGGGACGGAAAGGGTGTGCTTCATCTACACTTCCTCCTTTTTCTCCACAAGCGCCGGCTCCTCCTTTTTGCCGAAGGAAAATTCCGGCAGGATGATCGACGCCAGGATGATGACGCCGCCCACCACCATCTGTGCGCTCAGTGGGTCATAGCCCAGCAGCACCGAAAAGATGCTGCCGAACAGCGACTCGGTCGAGAGGATGATCGCCGCCTTGGTGGAGTTGACATGCTTCTGGGCGGTCGTCTGCAAAAAGTAGCACAGGCAGGTGCTGAACACGCCCAGATAAACCACCGCGCTCATGCCGTCGGCGTTGAGGAAGGCGGAAAAATCCCGGTCGGTCAAGAGGAACATCAAAAGCCCCCACGCCGCCGCTACCACAAACTGCAAAAAGACGATCACCTTGGCCTCCATCCGCACCGCCAAAATGCCGGTGGTGACAATCTGGCAGGCAAACAGCAGGGCGCAGCCGAGGGTCAGCAGGTCGCCGATCTGGAAGGAAATGCCGCTCGAGAGGTTCACCGACAAGATGCCGATGCCGATCAGGCACAAAAAGGAGGAGAGGATATACTTGGTCCCCGGCTTCTTCTTGCTGACCGCCCACCACAAAAACGGCACCATCACCACGTTTGCGGCGGTGATGAAGGCGTTGTTGGAGGGGGTGGTGTACTGCAGCGCCACCGTCTGCACATAAAAGGCGAAGAACAAAAAGGTCCCGATCAGAAATCCGCCCTTCCAGTGCTCCTTTTTGAGCTGCTGCTTTAAATCCCTGTGGAATACAAGCCCCACAATCAGCGCCGCGATGGCAAAGCGCACAAACATGATAAACGCCGAGCTCAAGTTTGCATCCAGCGCCATCTGCGAGGCGATAAATCCCGTCCCCCAGATCACCGCTACCAGCAGCAGGGACAGGCTGCCCATCACTTCTACCCGTTTCTTTTCCATCTTCTCTCTCCTTCTTCTCTTTTCTTAAAGCTGGTCGTGCAGCTGCTGCCGCTCAAGCCAGTGCGATTTGTAATAGTAGATCAGCATCGTCAGCCCGCTGCCAAACCAGGTCAGCGTGTAGCCCAGATAGACCACCACAATGCTGTGGAAAACCGGCATCGCCAGCGTCAGCCAGATGATGCGCAGCACGCACATGTTGCCCACCAGCGCCAGCATCGGCACAATCGAGATGCCCGCTCCGCGCACCACGCCCGCATAGGTGTGCGCCACCGACAGGCAGACATAGCCCGGCACCAAAAAGTGCATCATGTTCACCGCGTAGGAAAGCACCTCCGGGTCGGAGGAGAAGACCCGCAGCAGGTTGCCGCCAAAGGCATAGAGCAGCACCGAGAGGGTGACGGTGACCGCAAGGGAGAGCTTTAAGCAGGTGGAGGCGCCCTTCTTCACGCGCTCATAGTTGCGCGCGCCGACGTTCTGACCGGTGAAGGTGGTGACCGCCATCGAAAAGCTCATGACCGGCAGGACGGCAAAGCCGTCAATCTTGGTGTAGGCGCTGCAGCCCGCCACCGCCGCCGCGCCAAAGCTGTTGATGTTGTACTGCACAATCAGGTTGGAGAAGGAGACGACCGCGTTCTGGATGCCGCCCGGCAGGCCGATGCGGATGGTCTCCAAAAGCGCGTGCTTGTGGAAGCGGATGTCCTTGAGGATCAGGCGGTAGCACTCCTTGGTTGTGATCAGCCGGATCAGCACCAGTCCCGCGGAAATGACCTGCGCGATCAGTGTGGCCCAGGCCACGCCCGCCACGCCCATCTGGACGTTGATGACAAACACCAGGTCCAGCACGATGTTGACCACGCTGGACACCATCAGAAAGTAAAGCGGGGTGCGCGAGTCGCCGATGGCGCGCAGGATGCCCGAACCCATGTTGTAGATCATCAGCGCGATGACGCCCATGAAGTAGATCTGCAGATAGGTCACCGAGCCCTCCATGATCTCCGCCGGGGTGTCCAGCAGCCGCAGGATGGCCGGCGACAGCCCCACCCCGATAAAGCCCATCACCACGCCGGCCACCAGGCACAGCGCGATGGTGGTGTGCACGCCGTCGTGGACGCCCTTCTCGTCCTTGGCGCCAAAAAACTGCGCGATGACAACGCCCGCCCCGGTGCCAAGGCCGGTGAACAGCCCGACCATCAGGTTGACAATGGGGGTGCTGGCGCCCACCGCCGCCAGGGCGTTGGGGCCGATGTAGTTGCCCACCACGATCGAATCCACCGTGTTGTAAAATTGCTGGAACAGGTTGCCCAGCAGCAGCGGCAGCGCGAACAGCAGCAGCTGCTTCCAGATGACGCCCTCGGTCATCAGTCCCTTGTTTTGCTTCATCTCGATCCCTCTTTTTCTTCTAAAAGTCTCTCCCCTTAGGGCGGCTCTTTTTACCGCCCCGGCAAAGCTTTCTCCTACAGCCGCTTAAAGTGCCACATCTGCGAAAAGTAGTCGCCGTTTTTCCACCGCAGCGGCAGTCCCAGGTTCATCAGCATCTCCCCGGTGTAGCAGCTGCCGTCCTCGTCCTGATAGCGGGCGGTCTGTTCCAGCCCCGTCAGGCGGACGTTGATGTAGGCCTCCTCCGGCTGACAAAAATCCTTGTAGTACCAGACCGCAAACTCCGACCCGTCCTGCGAGACGGTCATCCAGGCGGTCTGGTTGCCCGCAAAGGGGCTGAGCAGGCGGTAAAATTTCCCCTGCTGCACCAGCGGCCGGAGCTGTTTATAGAGCGCGGTCTGCTCCGCAATCTGCTGCAGCTCCCCGTCGCTCATCGCGCACAGGTTGAGCTCATACCCCAGATTAAACGGATAGGCCACCGCCGCGCGGAAATCAAGCGGCGTCTGCCGCAGCACCTGGTGGTTGGGGGAGGCGGAGATGTGGGCGGTCGTCATCACCGGCGGATAGCACAGCGATGTGCCGTACTGAATCCTGAGCCGGCAGACCGCGTCGCTGTTGTCGCTCACCCAGGTCTGCGGGAAGTAATACATCATCCCCGCGTCCATCCTTGCGCCGCCGGAGGCGCAGTTTTCAAACAGCACCTCGGGGAAGCGGCTGGTCAGCGTCTCCAGCACCCGGTACAGGCCCAGCACATAGCGGTGCAGCAGCTCGTCCTGGCGCTCCGGCGGCAGGCCATCCGAGCCCGGCTCGCTGATGCGGCGGTTGCAGTCCCACTTGACATAGGCGATGTTGGAGCCGGAAAGCACCCGGCTCAGGCTGTCGATCAGGTAATCCTGCACCTCGGTGCGGGACAGGTCCAGACAGAGCTGGTGCCGCCACTGGCTGCGCTTGCGCCCGTTGATGTGGATGCACCAGTCGGGGTGGCTGCGGTAGAGCTCGCTGTCCGGCGACACCATCTCCGGCTCCACCCACAGCCCAAACTGCAGCCCCAGGGCGTTGATCTCCCCGGCAAGCCCCTTCAGGCCGCGCGGCAGCTTTTCTTTATTTTCAAACCAGTCCCCCAGGGAGCTGGTGTCGTCGTTGCGGTGACCAAACCAGCCGTCGTCCAGCACCAGCATCTCGATGCCCGCCTTTGCCGCCCTGCCGGCCAGCTCCAGCACACGCTGGTGGTCAAGCCCAAAATAGAACGCCTCCCAGGTGTTGAGCACAATCGGGCGCGGGCGGTCCTTCCATCTTCCCCGGTAGAGCTGGTTGCAAAACAGGTCGTGGAACTTTTCCGACATCCCATTTAATCCCTTTGGCGAATAGCACAGCACGGCCTGCGGGGTGCAAAACTGCTCCCCTGCATCAAGCTGCCAGCCAAAATTGGTCGGGTGAATGCCAATCTGCACCCGGGCGCTGCGGTACATGTCGCAGGAAACGCCCGCCAGAAAGTTGCCGCTGTAGACTAAACTCACCCCGTAAGCGTCCCCGCCTGTCTCGGTCGTCTGATGCTCCACCAGGGCAAAAAAGGGATTTTGCTGGTGGGAGGAAATGCCTCTGGTGCTCTCCAGGTAGGTTTCCCCAATCCCCAGTTCCCGCTGTTCGATCCAGTGCTCCCGCAGGGCGGTCCCCGACAGCTGAATCATCTTTGCCGGCGCGTGCTTCATGTCCAGGCTCATCGAAAGGGCCTTTTTCAGCTTGAGCTTTCCACCGCCCTGATTCCGAAAGACGGTGTGGCGGGTGATGGCGCCGCTGTGCTCAAAGACGGTGTAGTACAGCTCCACCTGCAGCCCGAGCAGCTCGTCGCTCAAGAGGAGCCTGAGCGTCTGCGCCTGGTCCTCCCTTGCCCACACCGACGGCAGGCCGGGCAGCGCGACCGAGCCGTCTATGATCTCATACCCCCGATAGCGCAGCTCGCAGGCGCAGCACCCATCCTGGCCCACCACCTCAAAGGCGGCGGGGCGGTAGTCGGACAGGCCGTACCCCGGATATTCAAACGGCCAGTATTCGTGCAGGAACATCGGATCGTCCGGCTCGGTGCCCTCAAGCAGTTTTTTTCTGCGGTAAGGCGCTTCCAGATACCAGGATATGGCCGGGTCGGACAGCCGCTTTCCCCAATACAGGTGCATCGGGAAGGCATCCCGGTAAATTTTCAGGATGTAGCTGACATCCCCGCCGCACAGATGAAAAAGATTCTCCTTCTCCAAAAAACAGACGCCCATCATTCACCCTCATTTCACTTTTTCCTTAAACTTTCCTTTCAAACGCACAAAAAAATGTCCGTCAAGTCAAAAGGCTTGACGGACATCTTTGGTCTGAGTGGCGGGACTTGAACCCACGGCCTCTACCACCCCAAGGTAGCACGCTACCAGCTGCGCCACACCCAGATGATAGAGAAAATTATACCACAGCCAAACACAAAAATCAAGAGCTAACCGGAAGGATTTCCGGCAAAGATTCTATTCTTTTGTGAAGTGGCTCTTGTCTACGCCGCACAGCGGGCAAACATAGTCATCCGGTTCCTGGGTGAGGTCGCCCTCATATACATAACCACATACGTCGCATACCCAGCGCTCTGTCTCTGCCATATTTGTTTCCTCCTTATGAAAATGTGTTTTATCAACACCGCACAGCGGGCAGATGTAGTCGTCCGGCTCCTGTGTCAGGTCGCCCTCGTACACATAGCCGCACACGTCGCACACCCACCGCCCCGCGGATGCCTGCTTGTTTTCCTTCTCTTCCTTTTCCGGCGCGATGTAGGATGGGGCGTTCTTCGGCGCGCCGCCGCGGATGACCTCGTGGTAATAGCGGTAGGTCATCGGGACGGTGGCTGCCAACTCATACGCCTCCGCCACCGAGGCCAGCACCACCATGTGGGTCGGGGTCTCGGTGACAGAAACCACCTTGCAGATCAGCGCGCCGCAGCACTGCTCGTTTAATACCGGCAGGCCGTCGCGCATCGTGTAGTCGATGCCCTCATATTTGTCGTGGTCCCTGCCCGAGACAAAGCCCAGCTTCTGGATGACCTCCTTGCGGGTCTTTTCCGAGAGGATGGACACCGCAAAGCGGCCCTCCCGCTCGAGCAGCTCCCAGGTGTAGTTGTTCTTGTTCATGCTGATGGCGACAATCGGGTTTTCGCTGGTCACCTGAAAGACGGTGTTGACGATGCAGCCGCAGGGGCGCTCGCCGTCCATCACGCCGATCAGGTACAGACCGTAAGAAAGGTTGCGCAGTACTTTTGCCTTGATGTCCATTTTCAATCTCCTTACTTTTATACTATAGATATCCGTTCAGGCCGCGCACCGAGACTTCCCCGGCGCGCACCTTGATTTCTTCTCCTTCTTCGCTTTGGCAGATCAGCTGCCCGTCCCGGTCCAGCCGGACGGCAAAGGCGGTGTACTCGCCCGCCTCTGTCTTTATTTTGACGGTTCTGCAAAGGGTTATGCAGCGGGCCGAAACATCCTGCAGCAGCGCCTGCGGCTCTGCCGCTGCCTGTGCGCGTCTTTTTTGCAGGCTTTGGCCGATTGCCCGCAGCAGTTCTTCGCGCTTTAAGGACGCTCCCAGCACGCCCAGCACCGAACCGGCGTCCGGCAGGCCGCGCCCGTCAAACACCTCCTGCGGCTGCAGGAGATTGACCCCGATGCCGCAGACCGAAAAGCTCTGCTGCCCCACCCGGTGCTCGCAGAGGATGCCCGCCAGCTTGCGGCAGCGACCGTCCCGCTGCGCGACGATGTCGTTGGGCCACTTGAGCGCTGCGCCCTGCGCCCCCAGGCTGTCCAGCGCGTCCAGCACCGCCATCCCCGCCGCCAGCGGCAGCAGCAAAAGCGCGTCCCCCTGCAGGCTTTTCAGCAGCCAGGAGGCCAGCAGGCTCTGTCCGGGGGCGTCCTGCCAGCTTCTGCCAAGGCGTCCCTTGCCCGCTGTCTGGTGGTCGGCCACCACCACGGTGCCGTCGGGCAGCAGCGCTCCCTGGCGCTTGAGGTACTCGTTGGTGGAATCCACCGACTCCAGATGAATCACCTGCCCTGTGCTCATCGGGCAGTCTCCTCCAGCTTCAGGTGGGCGCAGACAAGGCTTTTGCCCTGGATATCGATCACCCCATAGGTCGGGTACAGCGGCCCGCGCGGGCTGCCGAGGCTGCCGGGATTGAGGAAATGAATCCCATCCCGATACTCATAAAAGGCCTCGTGGGTGTGGCCGAACAGCACCACCGACGCCCCCTTCTTTTTGGCTTCCAGGGCAAGCTCGTCCAGCCCGGCCTTGACGCCCCACTGGTGGCCGTGGGTGCAGAAAAACTTGACGTCCCGGACATAGGAAATCAGATTATATTCAACGTCGCTGACAAAATCGCAGTTGCCGCAGACGCACCATCCTTCCTTTGGCACGCCGCGCATCGCCTGGCGGAAGTCCCGCAGCCCATCGCCCAGGAAGATGAACAGTTCCGCCTGCGGCTGCTGCTCGATCACCTGTTTGACGCGGTCGGCTCTGCCATGGGAATCCGACATCACAACAATTCTCATAGGTTCCTCCTCTATTTGGGCTCACCCTTATTATCGTACAAATTCGCCTTTTTTGCAACCACCTTTTTGCGGTTTCTGCTTCTTTTTAGCCCCGCGCCCCGGGGAATTTTGCAGGGACGGGGGTCCCTGCGATCCACGATATGCGGGCGCTCCGCGAGAGCATGGCCTTGCCATGCTTGGCACCCGGGGGACTTCTTGACAATGCGAGGGGGCTGTGCCCCCTCTGCACTCCCTCATGGCGGGGCTTCCAGCCCCGAGCCCTGGGTGACTTTCTCCCCGATGAGAAAGTCACCAAAGAATCTCCCAGAGGGGAGACCCCTCTGGGTACTCCCCCTAAGGGGGACGCTTCGCTCCCCCTGCGGCAAGCCGCACCCCCTCGAAAGGGGAGGGTGCCATTGACGCAGCTGGATTTGCCACTTTGAGGTGGTGGGGGAAATTGGATGCGCCGTCTCCTTGGGCTTTAACGAAGAGGAATATTCTGCTGTTAATCCGTGGCTCGGCAGGGGATTAGTTGCACGTTTGGATGCAACTTTGGGGCTAAATGGGGGTATAGGTGAAGGGGGTGTGGTGCAGAGCACGGGAGTTCTGTGCAGTTTGTGCAGGTTTTGTGCAGCTTCTGTGCAGCCAACAAACCGCATGATAACGCCATTTGTTGACCTATCTGCACAAAGTACACACTATTTATTATAAAAGAGATTTATATAATAGATATAGAGAGAGGGAGTTAGGAAATGAGTGTGCAGTCTGTGCTGTTTGTGCACCTACCCAGCAACTCCTATCTCTAATCGGCCCCCTGCTATGTGCGGCCAACACGAACCACCAGTTCGCCCTGCCGCGCCACGGTTTGAAAGCAGGAGGTGTGACCTCTGCCAGTCTTGGGGAGAAGATGAGCCCGATTCCCTCCGCTATCTCAAAGTGGCAAATCGGTCTAGGTCGGAGGTAGAAGGTAGCCCGGCGCGAGCCGAAGCGCAGCGCAGCGAGCGCGAAAAGGGCGG
>ERZ1643246.2005-NODE-2005-length-20586-cov-9.959573_pt1 | contig 20586 bp, 14 predicted proteins | sample MGYA00579265_ERZ1643246 | MGnify/ENA primary metagenome ERZ1643246 (study PRJEB29033, sample SAMEA4952261) | chicken gut metagenome | biome: Broiler Chicken; feature: Gastrointestinal Tract; material: Caecum | place: Ireland | collected 2018 | study: Broiler...
CTAGGGCTTTCGGTAGCGACGACTCAATCGTGTCTAGAAACGGCCAGCCACATCATTCTATGGGTGCTAAGACCATAAAGAAGGGCTCGAAGTTCGTTTTTCGGGTTCATGACTGGAACATTAAATACAAAGTGTTTGTTAACGGTGTCGAGAAGGGCGAATACGCGAACAATGGGGTTGAAGGCACCTCAATTACCCTTGATTCCGTAAATGAGAATACGACCGTCCTGGTACAGGAAATTGGGTCGGAAAATGCCCCCAGTAGCATTACCTCCGAAACCTGGACCGACCCCCAGCAAGTTCTAGACGATTCCACGTCTGCGCCGGTGGGAGACCCTGTCACGGTGGATGCGAACAGCGGCTGGACAAACAACTGGGACAACCTTGCCAAGGACGATGGCAACGGAAACAAGTACTACTACACGGTCAAGGAGCTCGGCTACACCGTAGGTGGCACCTACCATGACCTCGATAAGGAGACGGATGGTGCTTACACTGTCTCCTACGGTGGAAATACCGGCATCCAGACCGGCACCATCACGGTGACCAACTCCGCCAAGAAGAACCAGGGGTACGAGCTGCCCTCGACGGGCGGGACCCCAAGTTCTCTGCCTGCCATCGGAGGGGCTTTCGCCCTTGGCGCCTGCGTGCTTCTCGCCCTGAGGTGGCGTCGGCGCAACGGCTAGGCAAGGGGATCATACGGTCTGAACAATGGCGCCCCGGGACGGAGACTCCGTCTCGGGGCGCTTTGCTGCATGCAGACGGTTATGGGCGAGTGCCGAACTTGCACACAAATGCCGCTAACCCAAGGGAATATCCAGAAAGTTCTGGGAAGATTGGAAGCAGAATTCCAATGATGGGGAACGCACATGATTGAGCTCAGGGACATCCGCAAGACCTACACCACCGGCGGGACGACGACCGTTGCGCTGGACGACGTCAACCTCCGCTTCCGCGACAGCGAGTTCGCTGCGATCCTGGGCCCCTCCGGCTCTGGCAAGACCACGATGCTCAACGTTATCGGCGGCCTGGACCACGCGGACTCGGGCGACATCGTGGTGGGCGGCGTCTCAACCAGGGACTTTGGCCCCAAGGACTGGGACACGTACCGCAACCACCGCATCGGCTTCGTGTTCCAGAGTTACAACCTGATCCCGCACCAGACCATCCTCAAGAACGTTGAGATGGCGCTGACCCTGGCGGGCGTGGGCAAGGGAGAGAGGCGCCGCCGCGCCGTGCAGGCGCTCGAGCGCGTTGGCCTGGGGGAGCAGGTCAACAAGCGGCCCAGCCAGCTTTCGGGCGGGCAGATGCAGCGCGTGGCCATCGCCCGCGCCCTGGTGAACGACCCGGACATCGTGCTGGCGGACGAGCCCACGGGCGCCCTGGACACCGTGACGGGCGAGAACGTGATGCAGCTGCTCAAGGAGGTCTCGCAGGACCGCCTGGTGGTAATGGTCACCCACAACCCCGAGCTCGCCGAGCGCTACGCCACGCGCATCGTGCGCTTCCGCGACGGGCACATCGAGAGCGACTCCAACCCCGTCTCCGACCAGGAGCTGGAGGCGGAGGCCCGGGGCGAGGGCGACGCGACGCCGGCGGAGGAGGCCGCGACCGTGGCTGCCGCGCCCGTCTCGCCCGGGGCTGCACCCGAGGACGTCGTGCCCGACCAGACGGCCGTCCTCCCCGCGGCGGCTCCGGCAGGGGAGAGGGACGGGGCCTGCGGTTCGCGACCTCACCCCAAGGCCGGCCGGGCGTCGATGTCGTTCCTCACGGCGCTGTCGCTCTCGTTCAGCAACCTCATGGCCAAGCGGGGCCGCACGTTCATGACGGCGTTCGCGGGTTCCATCGGCATCATCGGCATTGCGGCAATCCTCGCGCTGTCCAACGGCGTAAACAACTACATCGAGGACACCGAGCAGAGCGCCCTGTCGTCGTACCCGCTCACCATCACCAAGAGCAGCTTCGACTTCACCAACCTCATGACCGCGATGGGCAGCATGGGGATGGGAACGTCTTCCTCGTCCACCACAAGCACGGCGTCGTCGGGTGGCGACGGGACCATCGGCCAGACCAAGATCATGTCAGACATGTTCGCCGAGGTGAAGAACAACGACCTGGGCTCGTTCAAGTCGTACGTCGACTCCCACAAGGGCGAGTTCGCCCCCTACGTCAACGCCATCCAGTACTCCTACGGGGTGACGCCGCTGGTGTACGAGACGGACACCTCCTCGGGTGCCAAGCAGCTCAACCCGTCGAAGATGGCACAGACCCTGCAGAGCGGCATCGCGGGTTCGGCGCTGACCGGCGGGAGCTCGTCGGGCTCGTCGTTTAACGAGCTGGTGGGGAGCCAGGACCTGCTCGACTCGCAGATGAGTGTGGTCGCCGGTCGGTGGCCAAAGGCCTACGACGAGGCGGTGCTGGTCCTCTCCGCCGACGGCACCATCACCGACTACACCCTGTACAGCCTTGGCTTCTACAACATCGACGACATGAACAAGATCACCGAGGACGCCCTCAAGGGCAATAAGGTCACGGTGCCCCAGGTCGACTCAAAGTTCACGATCCAGGATGCGCTGGTCATGACCTTCAAGGTGGTCCCCGCCTCGGCGAGGTATCAGAAGAACGCCGAGACCGGCGGCTGGACTGACATGTCGTCGGATGACACGTTCATGCGTTCCGCCGTGGACAAGGGGCTCACGCTCAAGGTCGTCGGCGTCGTGAAGCCCAAGGACGGCGAGTCCACCACGCTGATGCAGGAGGGCATCGCCTATACCAGCGACCTCACCAGCTGGCTCATGCAGCAGGCGGCCGACTCGCAGATTGTGCAAGAGCAGAAGGCGAACCCCGACGTGGACGTGTTCACGGGCAAGACCTTCGAGGAGCTGCAGGACAGCCAGGGCGAGCAGCTGGACATGGGCGAGCTGTTCACCGTGGACGAGGACGCGCTCAAGAAGGCCTTCTCGTTTGACACCTCGGCGCTCGAGGGGTCCAACATGGGGAGCCTGGACCTGTCGGGCGTGAGCCTGGACGTCTCGGGCTTTGACGCCAGCGGCATGCAGCTTGACACCTCGCAGCTCCAGAGCGTCTTCAGCACCGAGACCATGGCCAAGATCATGAGCGGGGCGCCCAAGTTCAGCCTGGAGGACTCTGGCCTCGCCGACGCAATCACCGGCATCACCGATGAGCAGCGCCAGGACATCCTGGACGCGTCCGAGAAGCTGGGGTCGAGCTTCTCCGCCTGGCTCATCGCCAACCCCGACGAGGCAAAGAAGATGACGGGCGAGAACCCCGACTACCAGGGCGTGCTCAACGACTACCTTGCCACGGACGAGGGGAAGGCGGTCACGGACGACCTGCGGCAGAAGCTGGGCGGTACGGCGGACGACGTGGTGAACCAGGCCATGTCCAAGTACCTCACCGAGCAGTTTGCCCCGTACTTCTCCCAGCAGATGCAGGCGCTCATGACGCAGGCGGCGCAGGTGATGGCAACGCAGCTTGCCCAGCAGATGCAGACGCAGGTCTCGGCCATGACCTCCAAGCTGGGGACACAGCTCTCCGCTGCGATCTCGGGCCAGCTGCAGAGCCAGATGGCGCAGCTGCAGAGCTCGCTCCAGAACGGGTTCAAGGTCGACACCACCGCGTTTGCCAACGCCATCCACGTGAACATGACGCAGCAGGACCTGGCGTCGCTGCTCAACAACTACATGAACGCCCAGGACCTGAGCTACGACTCCAACATGCAGACACTGGGCTACGCCGAGGAGGGGCAGCCCGACTCCATCCAGATCTATCCCAAGGACTTCGATGCCAAGCAGAAGGTGCTCGACGCCATCGGCACCTACAACTCCAAGATGGAGAAGGATGGGAAGAGCGACGCGACCATCCAGTACTCCGACATCGCCGGGACGCTCATGTCCTCGATCTCAAACATCGCCAACATGATCTCGACCGTACTGATCGCCTTTGTCTCGATCTCGCTGGTGGTGAGCTCGATCATGATCGGGATCATCACGTACATCTCGGTGCTCGAGCGCAAGAAGGAGATTGGCATCCTGCGTGCGATGGGCGCCTCGCGGCTCAACGTGGCGAGCATCTTCAACGCAGAGACGATCATCGAGGGCCTGCTGTCCGGCTTGTTCGCCATCGCGGTCGTGTACGTGGTCGAGGGGCCGGTCAACTCATGGGTGTACTCGTGGCAGGGCGTTCCCAACGTGATGTCACTGCCAGTCACATCCGCGCTGATCCTCGTTGGCATCAGCGTGGGGTTGACGTTCATCGCCGGCATCATTCCCGCGCTGTCCGCCTCGCGGCGCGATCCAGTGGAGGCCCTTCGCAGCGAGTAGGACGGCGGCGCCGTTCGACGGTGTCCGAGTCTTGTTGGTGCCCCCTTCCGCGTGCGCGGGAGGGGGCTTTCGCCCTGGCCGGGTGTTATTCCCGCCTTGTGGTGGAATCTCTTGGCTAAGAGAGCTCCGAAGGACTCAAAGAAGAGGAGAGTAGGGCATCTCGCGAAGAGTGTAGGCTCATCGACCGGGAGGGATGTTCGGCGGAAGCTCACGCGGGCGGTTTGCTGCCAGCCGACTGCTCCCCCGGTCCTCGATGGCAGCTGTTTCCCGTAATGAGCACTCACGTCGGGAGTTTGCTGCCATGATTTCCTTTCTGGTGGATAGCCAACTGTGGAAATGCCCCGCCGACACCCTGCTGCTGCAGCCGAAGCCACGCGGAAGTGCTCACATCGGGAGTTGGCTGACGGCAGGGATCCCAGTCGCGGGGGCACGGCGCGTAACGGCAGTCGACCGATCCGGGATTGGCCCCTCCTCCCGCGGGGAGGCTGCGCCTACTAAACGCACCTACTGGGCGGGGCCACCCCTTCCCCTTCTTAGACCATGACAGCTCGTCAGTTGTGGGGGGTACGGGCTTCCCACTCTTCCCTCCGCTTGGGAGTGAGCCCCTGACCTGCACGACGAACTTGCTGCATGGGAGGGGGGCGGTCACATTCCATTCTTTGATTTTGAGGGCTCACCGGTTTTGGTGAAGCTTGGCCTATCCATCTTCCCCCGCAAGAGAGAGGGACGGCCCGCGCGAGCAAACGCGCGAGCCGTCTCGGGTCTGGGCCACGTGGCCTGCGATGCCGGCGGGAGGGGCGAAGGCCGGGTTGCCCCGCCCCTCTCTCCCGGCGTCTACTCCGAAGCAGAGGTCACACTGACCTCGTAGTCATCCTCCCCAGCTCCCTTGAGTACGGCCTCGACCTGCGCCTTCACGAGCTCCTGCGCGTGGGAGTCTGCCTTGTCGAGCAACCCGCCGTCCACGGCCTCCTGCGACGCCTTCTTCTCCTCGCTGGTAAGGAAGGTCGCGACGTCGTCCACGGTGATCTGGTTGATGGGATTGAACGACTGGTCGTACGTCTGGACGCTCGACGGGTCGATGCTGCAGGAGAGGACCTGGGCCTTGGGCAGCGTGACGCTGACCTTTTTGGCGGAGTCGTCCACCTTGACCGTCGCCTGCGAGATGTCCTTGATCCCCGCCTTGGCGGTTCCCTCGTACGTGACCAGGAACGAGCTCCCCGTGAACGGGATGCTCAGGCCCAGCACCTTGAGGTCGTCCTCGGTGTACTTGCCCACGTCGGCAAAGTTGTACTCCTCGGTCGCCAGCTCGGCGACGTCGGAGAACGAGTTCTTGATCGTAGTGGAGTCCACGTGGCTCTGGCCGCCTGATACGAGCCCGCCGTTCTGGGCGCCGAGGACCACCACGACGGCCACGACCGCCCCGACCACGAACGCCAGCAGCGTGTTGCGCAGCTTGGGATGCTTGCCCAGCCGGTGCCGCCGTACGGAGTGTCTGGGGTCGCCGGGCTCCCCGCCGGGGGCGGTGCCGTTGGCTTCGGTCGTGGTGTTGGCGGGAAGGTCCTCTCCCGTGCGCTTGTTGTCCAAGGTGCTCATGCGTGCTCCTCCCTGTGACCTAGCGGGTGGCGCTTTGTGGCTACTGTGCCCCTTTGGGGGCGGAAAGCTGCGCGAGAAGTCGCGTCGCGCGCAAAGCTGTGTGCGAAGTGATGATGCCCCGTGAAGGACGCCCGCACACCCCGTGGTCGCGCTTCAGCCCATCTTCATATGGCCGAGTTCCTTAGCACCGCCCTCATGATCGTCTTTGGCGCGGGCGTCCACTGCGACACGGTCCTCAACGGGACCAAGTACCATGGTTCCGGCCACCTGTTTGCCATCACCACCTGGCCCTTTGGCATCCCGGTGTGCCCGTTCATCTTTGGCGGCGGCGTGTGCATGAACCCGGCGATGGCGCTGGCGCAGTGCATGCTCGGGCTGGTGCCGTGGAGCATGTTCGTGCCCTACGCAATCGCCGAGATGCTCGGCGGCCTCGCGGGCGCCGTGGTGGCGTGGCTCATCTACGCGGATGCCTTTGAGGTGTCGGCCGGCAAGGTCGATGGCGTTGCCGTCCGCAACATCTTCAGCACCAACCCGCTGATCAACGACCTGCCGCGCAGCTTCTTCATCGAGGCCATCGACACCTTCGTGTTTGTCTCGGGCATCCTCTCCATCGCCCACTTTGGCGGGGACAACCTGCTGCTTGTCGCAGTGTGCGTGGGCATCCTGGTGTGGGCCGTGGGCATGGGCATGGGCGGCATGACCGGCTTTGCCATGAACCAGGCGCGCGACCTGGGGCCCCGCATGGCCTACCAGCTCCTTCCCATCAAGGGGAAGGTGGACAACAACTGGCGCTACGGGCTTCTCGTCCCCGCCTCGCCCCGTTTGTGGGAGCTGCCTGTGCCGCGCTCTTTGTGCACGGGTTCCTGGGTATCTTCTAGGGAGAGGGGCGAGGTCGTAAGGCTGTCCGCATCATCCGGCGGGGGCGTCCAGCGGGCGTCCCCGCCTTTTTGTGGCGGCGGATTCGCTTGCGCGCCGCGGGTCCCTCCCCTCGCATGTGAAATTGAACTCGGCGCCGCGCGAAACCCCACGTCGGGCCGCATATGCAATATTCTTGAGGGGCAACCTGTGAAGGGACGGATATGTCACGAAAGCTGAACGCGCAGGAGCGCGCGGACATCGAGGCGATACGCGACGCCCTGTGCAAGGCCATGTCGCCCGCGCAGCGCAGCCTGGCGTCGGGGATTGCGAGCGGGCTCGTCCGCTCGCGCGGCAAGCGGGTCACCGAGAAGGACCTGGACCGCATCCTGGGCAAATACGAGGACACGGAGGCCGGGAAGGGGCTGCGCGACCTGGTGAAGTCCGAGGTCCTTGGCCCGGCGGAGGACGGAGACGGCTTTGAGCTCGCCGTCCACGGCGTAGTTGAGGAGGACGAGGCGGACGCGCAGGCGGCGGACGACGTCGAGACGCAGCCGCAGGCGGGCGACGCGGGGGAGAGGCCCGAGGACGGCGACCCCGAGCCTGTCTCGCCTGCAGAGGCGGCGGACGTCACGGCGGCCGATGGCGCGCCCGACGCGGCGGACGCCGCGGACGGGGACGATGACGGCCAGGCGGAGACGCCGCAACCCGAGGCGGCGGGACCCTCTCTCACAGGCGGCGCGCCGTCCTCGGACCAAGGCGAGACGAACGATGCGCCGTCGCAGGGCGCCCCCTCCGCCGGCGATCAGGCAGTCCCGAAGGCCGACGCGGCCCCAGCTCAAGACGGCGCAAAGCCCGCGCGCGAAGGCGGCAGGCACTCGCGCCGCTCGCCCCGACGCCTCCGCAAGCGCGGCCGCGACGAGGACTCCGTCCAGGGCAAACCCGTCGGAACGGGCTCCGGGCCCAACGCGGAGCGGAGTCTCTCCCACGTTCCCTACGTTCGTCGCGGCGGTGAGGCGGACGTCGAGGCCCGCGAGAAGATTCTGCAGCTTGACCAGCGCTTCTGGCTCAACGGCTGGCTCCTCTCGCACCCCTCCGCCTACACCATGTACGAGCCCGAGCTCAAGGCCATCAACGAGGCGCTGAGCGACGGCATGCTCCCCGGTGACATCACGCGCCGCCAGCTTGCCTACCAGATGGGTGGCGACGAGAAGTTCTTTGAGTATGGTTCCGACGGCTTCAAGCTGCTTCGCGCCATGGGCGTGGAGGACATCGTGCGCCACCGCCCCATGCCCAAGGCGGACCTGATCTTCCACGCGCCGCGCCGCCGCAAGCACATGCGCGTGCTGGTCACCGAGAACCTGGATCCCTGGCTCGACGTCCACGACCTGATGTACGAGGACGGCCGCACGACCGTGCTGGGCGAGCGCATCCACGCCGTGGTCCTGGGCGGCGGCACACCTGTGCTTGAGCGCAACCGGCTCGCGCTGCTGCTCGACAGCCTGGGTGCCGACTCGGTGGAGGTCCTGTACTGGGGCGACATCGACCGCGCGGGGCTCGAGATCATGGACAAGCTCCGTGCCGTGCTGGGCGAGAGGTACCCCTTCGCGTCGTTTGTGCCCGCCTACCGGCTGATGGTGCAGCGCGCGATGGAGCGCTACCCCAACCCCGAGGACAACGAGGCAACCGGCCAGGTCAACATAGAGGTGGGCGACCTGTCGCTGCTCCTTTCGGGCATGACCGAGGAGGAGGCGGCGTACGCCACGGCGGTCATCGAGGGCTGCCGCCTGATTCCGCAGGAGATCCTCACGCGTCGCGACCTGTAGGGACGACGCGATGAGGTTCCCGAGCGGTACCTGCTGAGGAATTGCGAGTATTGGCAATCTCCGGGGGAGACGCGAGGGGTACCTGCTGAGAAAACTCGAGTTGTGGCAATGAAGGGATGCTGAAGGAGGTGCCTTTGCCACTGACACACCGATTTCAGCGCTGGCAGCGGCTTTCAAATTGCCACAGCTCGAGATTCTTCAGCACCCCCCAGCCGCTATTGCTCCTCGGGGACCCTTCCGATTGCCACAACTCGAGATTCTTGAGCACCCTCGCGCGCAATCGCCCGCTCGGGCTGCCACAGGTCCTCTTTTCGCAGCGGGCTATCGCATCTGCGGGGTAGCCGCCCCAGCTTAGGCGGCAGTGTCCAACCGCAGGCAGCAGCCGCTAGCGGGCGCGGTAGTCCAGCACGCCCGCGACGGCGATGCCGACCACGATTGCGACCGAGGTCGGCAGGTTGTTGCCCGGGAACATGAACGACAGGATCAGCGCGATGCCGGCGGCGAGGCAGATGATGCCGCCGGGGAGCGCGTGTCTGCGGTCGGCGGCTCCCAGGGCGCCCTCGCGCTTGCGGGCGAACGGCTGCCGACGCGTCACGATCATGAACACGCCGATGGTCACCAGGACCGCTGCCAGCACGACGCTCAAGAACTTGGAATCCAGCATGGGACACCTCTCCCTAACAAGACATTGAAGGCGGACGCACGGTCGATTATGACCCATGCGCCCGCCCTTGGCTCAGGGAAGTGCAACCCTGCTGCAGCGCCAGGTGAGAGAAGCCCGGCCACGCGCCAGTGCCCCCTCCCGCCGGCGCCACACGCCCGACAGCTAGCCCAGCTGCTCCAGCAGCTGTCTCATCTCGGCCTGCACGCTGTGCTCGGCGTTGGTTCCGATGACCTTGTCTGCCACCTGTCTGATGGCGTAGCGGCCGTTGCCCATGGCCCGCGAGTGACCCACCATGCGCAGGATCTCGTAGTCGTTCATCGCGTCGCCAAACGCCATGACCTCGCTCGGCTCGATGCCGTGAGCGAGCATTACCTGGCGCAGCCCCGTCGCCTTCGACACCCCGCGCGGAATCACGTCGATCCAGCGCTTGCCCGACGGTGCAAAGGTGAACGCCGAGCCCATCTCGCGCTGCAGGGCATAGGCCATGTCCATCACCACGTCGTCGCGGTCGCAATAGATCGACGCCTTGATCACGCTGACCTCGGGCCCCGGCACGTAGCTCGCGCGCTCGGCGTTGGGGAGGTCCTTGTCCAGCTCCCGCTCGTAGCTGGCCATCTCGTCCAGCAGGTAGCTCACGCGCTTGTCAAAAACGGCCAGGTGAAGGCAGTCGAACATCCCCACGGAGCGCTGCAGCCGCCGCAGGGCCGCGGTGGAGTAGACCTCGCGGTCGACCATCCGACCGTCCACGTACACCTGGGTCCCGTTGGAGGCCACAAAGTCCATCTGGTCCCTCACGGGCGCAAAGAACTCGCACAGCGTGTCGTAGCGTCGCCCGGAGCTTGCGCAGAAGTGGACTCCGTGGCGACCCAGCGCCCTGATGAGGTCATACGTCTCGGGCGGGACCTTGGAGTCTTGGTCCAACAGGGTCCCATCCATGTCCGATGCAACGAGCTTGATCATGCTACCTCCGGCTTCCTGGGCGAGACGGGCCTCACCCATCGTCGTACCCCCTCGTCATGCCTGCGTAAGTTCCGCGCAAGGTCTGGGCTCAACATGCTGGCAACGTCTGACCCGCCACCCCGGGAATGGCTGAACGCATCGCACTAGTAGGGCCCGAACGCGTCGAGCCGGGCGTGGCGCGCGTGGTCGGCCCCTCTCCCACAAGTGTTCCCGCCTTGTGGGAACGGTCACGTGGGATTCGGATCTTTTCAGCAAGGGTCGCCCCCGAACGTGCGATGGGGGTAGACTCAGGAAGTAATGACACTAATTTGATAGGAGATAAGCATGTCGCCAGTCACCACAGTCCTCGCCGTCCTCGTTGCGGCCGAGTTCCTCTTCATCATGTACCTCGAGACGTTCGCCACCACCTCCGACCGTACCGCCAAGGTGTTCGGGATGGGGACCGACGAGCTCGCGCGTCCCAGCGTCAACGTCCTGTTCAAGAACCAGGGGGTCTACAACGGGCTGCTCGCCGTGCTGATCCTGGTCGCCACCCTCGCCTTTGCGAGCAAAGCCGCCGTCATCGCGCTCATGCTGTACATCGTTGCCGTTGCGGCGTACGGCTCCGTCACCAGCAATCCCAGGATCATCCTCATGCAGGGAGGGCTTGCCATCCTCTGCCTTCTCAGCGGCCTGCTGTAGGGCTGGGATCGGTCGGCGACGCGTTTGCTGGGGGACTCCCCATTCGCGACGAAGTCCCGCCTCAGCCAAGAGCAGGGGAGAAGGGCGAGCCCACGTGCCCCAAACCCCACCCGCCGGCCCCGCGGGTGACGTCCTCCGCTCCAAACAATCCGTTCCGCAATCTCCCGGGGGACGTAAGGGATTACGTCCCCCGGGCTGCTCAAAAGAACTCAAAGAAGGAGTGGACATGGCGGTGTCTCGTAATCGTGGGCTGGTCCTTCCCGTCTGGCTTCCGTTTGTCGTCCCTCCTGGCGGAGGAGGCTCCGCGTGAGCACTTTTTCGGAAGGGCTGTCGGCAGAGTCCTGTGATCACATGCCATCGGTGCAGGTAAAAGCCTCAAAGAATAAACGGATGGCCCTGCCCCTGGCAGCAAACGGCTCGCGTGGGCACTCACGTGAGCGAGTTGCTGCCAAGGTCCATCTCCGGGACCGCGCGAAGGTGCTCGCCCGAGCGATCTGCCGCCAGCCGATCGTCTGCCCTCCCTCCGATGGCAACTACTTCCCTATATGAGTACTCATATTGGGAGTTTGCTGCCAGCGGGCCTTCCGTCACGGGGGTACCCGATTGGCGGCTCGCCCTTCCCCCGCAGGGGAAGGGCTCTGAGGGGGGGGTCATGGTGACTCGTCGCACGCGAAAGGGCCGGCCCGCTAGCCCAATGAATCCCCCTTCGTGATTGTAGTGGCCCGGAGCTTGAGGTTGGTAGGGTGCCGAGGGGCCCTGCGTCGGAAAACGCGACCCGCGTGTACACACGCGAGGCGTTTTCCGACAGAGAGGGTAAGTCCGACTGTCGAGAGACGGGTCCGATGACAGAAAGCCCGCCCCGCGTGTACACGCGGGGCGGGGTTCTAGGCAGGGAAGACCCTCGCGGCCTAACGGCTGCCAGAAAGTGCGCCCCGCGTGTACACATAGGGTGCGATTTCCGACGGGGATAAGACTTCCGCCCGCTGGGAGATGGGGCCCATGTCAGAAAGTTCATCCCGCGTGTACACATAGGGCGGACTTTCTGACGGGGTCCTCCCAGGGGAGCAGCCGGTTGGGGCAAGCCATTTCCTGAGAGGGCCTGGGCTGGGAGGACGTACTTGCAGGGCTGGGCGAGGGCCAAACCTCCTCTCTTAGCCCACCGATTCCCCGCCGTGACTGGTGTGGCTCCAGGCCCGGAGGAGGCTGGGTGCCACTGTGCCGAACATGTGCGGAAGAGCTTCGAGACAGGACGGGAACCGACCCGTCCCTTCTTAGACTTGAGTCCGTCTCGCGTGCGTTGACCTCGGAGCTTAAGGTTTGCCCTCTCTTCCTCCGTCGGGACAACGTGACCCGCGATGCCGGTGGGTGGGGTTTGGGCCGCATCCCTGCGCTCTTCTCACCCAACAAAAAGGCACCCCCGTTCCCAAAGCTTGGGTCTGGGGGTGCCCGCAATTCGCTTGAATCGTGCCCTTGGCTACGCGATGAACTCCAGGAAGGCGTCTGCCTGTGCCGCCAGTGCCGCCTCGTCCTCGGGGGAGAGGGTCAGCTTGCCGGACATCCAGGACTCGCCGGACAGGGCGATGCCGGTCTCGTGCTCGCGAAGGGTCTTGGCCCCCACGAACTCGAGCAGGTTGTCCAGGGCCTCGCGCATCTCGGCGGTGGCGGTGCGTCCGCCCGCGCCAGAGACCGTGGTCTTGACGCCGCCGATGGCCGCGGAGTCGCGACCCTTTCCGGGCAGCGGGCGGCTCAGCCAGTCGACCAGGTTCTTTACGTGGCCGGGGAACGACGCGTTGTACTGCGGGCTCACAAACCACACGCCGTCTGCGTCGCGCACGGCCTGGCGCACCTGGGCAACGGCCTGGAGCTCGGGGTCCTCCAGGTCCTGGTTCATCAGCGGAAGCTGCGAGTAGTCAAGGTAGCTCACGTTGGCGCGCCCCTTGAGCAGCTCCTCGATCCTCTTTGCCAGCTGCAGGTTGAACCCGTCCCTGCGCAGGGTCCCCACCACGATGAGCACGTTCTTCTCTGCCATGTTCGATCCTTTCCCTTTGTTCTGCTAATCCGTCAACTCCCCGCGATAACGCTGCGGGTTTGTCACCATTGCGCGGGGCCGCTCGGGCCCTGCCTCGCTCCTACCCAGCAAGCCCAAAGGCGTAGCTGGTCATCGAGATTGCCCCCAGGTTCCTCACGTCGTTGAAGACCTCCGGGGCCTCGCCCTCTGACGCCCCCAGCACGGTCAGGAGCGGCAGGTAGTGGTCCGGCGTAGGCACTGCGTAATCCCACGAGGGAAGCGCCTGGTAGTCCACCGCCGCCTGGTCGTCGCGCGCCTCGACCGCCTTGCGCACCGCCTGGTCAAAGGCCACGTTCTGCGGCGTGCCGTCGGGGTTGTCCCACTCCACCTGGCGGAGGTTGTGGACCACGTTGCCGCTCCCCATCACCACAAAGCCCTCGTCGCGGAGAGGGGCGAGCCTCCTGCCCAGGTCGTACGCGTACTGGGCGTCGCGCAAGCCGTTCACGGAGAGCTCCACCGCGGGCACGTCAGCCTTGGGGAGCATGTGGTGCAGCGGCGTCCAGACGCCGTGGTCGATTCCCCAGGTGTCATCCACCTGGACGTCGTCGCCCAGAAGCTCCCGCACGCGCTCGGTCAGCTGTGCGTTGCCTTCGGGGCGGTAGTGGATTGCATACAGCTCCTCGGGAAACCCGTACATGTCGTTGACCTGGCGCGGGTGTGGGTCGCTCTGCGCCAGCGTCCCGCGCGTGTACCAGTGGGCCGAGACGGCCAGGATTGCCCTGGGCGCCATCGCCTTCACGCGTGCGCCGACTCTCCCGAGCGCATGCGCCACGTCGTCGTCCCGCAGGGCCATCATCGGGTCGCCGTGTCCCACGAACAGTGCGGGCTGCCTCGTGTCAGCCATCTCGAACCTCCTTGGTTGTTGCTTGCTAGTAGGTAGTGACTTTGTACTATAGCAAGCATAACTGCTACAATTGAGACAGCAAATAACGTTTTTTCTCGCTACCAGGTATCTTCTGGCATACCAAGGGGAGGGGAGATGGACAGGGGACAGGACGGCTTTGGCAACTGCCCGTTCGTGACGGCGCAGAGGCTCCTGCAAGGAAAGTGGGCCATCCTCGTGATGCACCACCTGAGCGGGGGCACCCTGCGGTTTGGCGAGCTCCAGAGGCTCATGCCCAACCTCACGCACTCCACGCTGTCGTCGCAGCTCAAGGCGCTCGAGGCAGAGGGGCTCGTGAAGCGTGAGGTGTTTCCCGAGGTCCCGCCGCGCGTGGAGTACTCGCTCACTGCAATCGGCCGCGACTTTGGGCCGGTGCTCGACAGCATCCAGACGTGGGGCGAGCGGTACATCGACTACCTCAGGGAGAGGGAAGGCAAGGACCAGTAGGCATGACTCGCCGTAGGGGAGGGGCGGGCGAGCGGCCCCGCGTCCCTTCGCCGGGCGAGACAGGTGCGGCTGCGTGTGGTCCGAGCCATCCGCGTCGGCCGAGGCGAGGTGACTTCCTGAGCGGCACGGGCGGGCCACCAGAGTCTCCCCTTCCAGGTGAGACGAGCGCGGCGACCTGCTCCCGCCCCCTGCCAGGGCGACACGTTGGGATGCGCGTGTCGCGTATTTCTCACCCGCGCTTGCACACTCGCACGAGCGGGTACCATGTTGGTTACAGCCGCCCCACGGTGGGGCGGAAGGGGCAGCCATGGCCCAGACAGATGCCACGACCAAGAGGAGGTGCCATCCATGGACGGCGACAGTTCGCATCGAACAGCCACAACGTACTCACATGGGATGGCGGCCGCCGGTCGGGGTGGCGGACGCCGCCGGTAGTCGCGCCCAGCGCCCGCCGGTCCCCGCGCGTGCCAGATGCCCATGCGGGCGGCCGCGTGCCAAGCCCCGTGCAGGGGAGGTGCCGCTATGGCGCTGCACACCAAGAAGACCGTAACCGACAAGAGGGCGCAGGAGCGCAGGGAGTTCCAGCTCGACTGGCTGCGCAGGATATCCGCTCTCGACGTGGACCACGCGCTCGCCGAGCTTAACTCGCAAAGAAAGGGCCTCTCCCAGGCCCAGATAGAGCTCTCGCGCGCCTCGTACGGGGCCAACGAGGTCTCGCACGGCCACAGGGACTCCGCGCCGGTCCGCTTCCTCAAGGCGTTTCTCGACCCGTTCACGGGAATCCTCGCTCTTCTTGCGCTGGTCTCGCTGCTCACCGACGTGATCTTCTCCGCGCCGGGGGACCGCAACCCGTCCACGGTCATCATCATTGTGGCGATGATCCTGCTTTCGGCGACGCTCCGCTTTGTGCAGGAGGGCAGGAGCGGTGACGCCGCGGAGGCCCTGGCAAAGACCATCCAGACCACCTGCTGCGTGGAGCGCGCGGACGGCGGCCGCAGCGAGGTTCCGCTGGGGGACGTGGTGGTGGGTGACATCGTGCACCTGTCCGCGGGCGACATCGTTCCGGCGGACGCGCGCGTGATATCCGCTCGCGACCTCTTCCTGGGCATGTCTTCGCTCACGGGCGAGAGCATTCCGGTGGAGAGGACCGCGGCGGCCTGCCCCCAGGAGGCATCCGACGGGAGCATGGCGGCCACGGACCTCTCCAACATCGTGTTCATGGGTTCGACCGTGGTCTCGGGCAGCGGCGTCGCCGTGGTGTGTGCGGTGGGCGCCAACACGATGTTTGGCAATATGGCCTCCAGCCTGGGGGTCAAGCGCGGCAAGACCGCCTACGACGAGGGCATCGCCTCGGTCAGCAGGCTGCTCCTGCGACTCATGGTCGTCATGGCGCCGCTGGTGTTTGTGATCAACGGCATCACTAAAGGAGACTGGCTTTCCGCACTGCTGTTTGCCCTCTCGGTGGCCGTGGGCCTGACGCCCGAGATGCTGCCCATGATCGTCACGACCTGCCTGGCAAAGGGGGCAGTGGACCTCTCGCGCGACCGCGTGATCGTGAAGCACCTTGACTCCATCCAGAACCTGGGTGCCATGGACGTGCTGTGCACCGACAAGACCGGAACGCTCACCGAGGACCGCGTGGTCCTGGAGCGCCACCTCAACGTGATGGGGGAGCAAGATAGTCGCGTGCTGCGCTACGCCTTCCTCAACAGCTTCTACGAGACGGGCATGCGTAACCTCATCGACTCCGCCATCATCCGGCGCGCGACCGAGGAGGGGCGTGCGGGCACGCCCGGGCTGGACGTGGACGCACTCACCAGCGAGTGGCACCTGCTGGACGAGGTCCCCTTCGACTTTGAGCGCCGCCGCGTCAGCGTGGTGGTGGGCGACTCCCGCGGCAACACGCGCATGATCACCAAGGGCGCGATCGAGGAGGTGCTGCAGGTCTGCAGCGACGTTGAGTTTGAGGGCGAGGTCGTGGAGCTCACCGACGACATGCAGCGCATCGTCCTGCAGAAGGCCTATGACCTGGCGGACAAGGGCATGCGCGTGCTGGGCGTGGCGCGCAAGGCCGACCCGTCGGGCGTCGGGGTCCTCTCGGGCAGTGACGAGCGGGGGATGACGCTGATTGGGTACCTGGCATTCCTCGACCCGCCCAAGCGGAGCGCGGCCGATGCCGTGGCGGCGCTGACCCAGCACGGGGTCACCACCAAGGTCCTCACGGGCGACTCCATGAGGGTCGCGGCAAACGTGTGCCGCACCATCGGGCTCGACGTGCGGGGGACCCTGGACGGCGCGCAGATCGCGGGGATGAGCGACGAGGAGCTGGATGCCCGCGTTGAGGACGTGACGGTGTTTGCCAAGCTCTCGCCCGACCAGAAGGTACGCGTGGTCAGGGCCCTGCGCGCCCGCGGTCACGTGGTCGGCTTCATGGGCGACGGCGTCAACGACGCGGCCGCCATGGGTGCCAGCGACTGCGGCGTGTCGGTCGACTCCGGTGCCGACGTGGCCAAGGAGGCGGCGGACATCATCCTCCTGGAGAAGGACCTTGGTGTGCTGGAGCGCGGCATCGTCGAGGGGCGCCGCACCTACTTCAACATGAACAAGTACGTGAAGATGACCGCCAGCTCCAACTTTGGCAACATCTTCTCGGTGCTGGTCGCCAGCGTGTTCCTGCCCTTCCTTCCCATGACCGCCGTGCAGCTGCTCCTGCTCAACTTCATCTACGACTGCGCCTGCACGGCCATCCCGTGGGACAGGGTCGACGGCTCCGAGCTCATGCACCCGCGCGCCTGGCAGCCCGGCTCCATCGCGAGCTTCATGCGGTGGATCGGGCCAACCAGCTCGGTGTTTGACATCCTGACCTACGCGCTGCTGTTCTTTGTGGTGTGTCCGACGGTCGCAGGCGGCACCTGGGCACAGGTCGCGGGCAACCCGGCTGCCTCCGCCCTGTTTGCGGGGACCTTCCAGGCCTGCTGGTTTGCCGAGTCCATGTGCACGCAGGTGCTCTTCGTGCACCTGGTCCGCACGGAGCGCATCCCGTTCTTCCAGAGCATGGCCGACTGGCGCGTGCTGCTGCTCGACGCCGTCGCCATCGCCCTGGCGCTGGTCATCCCCTTCACCGGGGTGGGGACCGCACTGGGCATGGCGGCGATCCCCACGGCGTTCCTCGGCATGCTGCCGCTCATCGTGCTGGGCTACGTCGCCCTGGTCATGGTGATGAGGGCGCTCTACGTGCGCCGCTTTGGCCACCTGATGTAGGGGATGTGGGCGGTGTGGCGGCGCGCGGCGCCTCGGTGGGGTTGCTGCGGCCCCTCCGTCCCGGTGGCGGCCCCCCGCAGGCACCCCGCGCCTCCCGAGCGGTATGCTGTGGCGCGACGGAACACAAGCCTGGCCCCCAGGGGCCCAGTTGGGAGGACACATGGAGAAGGACTACCTCGATCTCGCCCGCAGGCGCTTCTCGGTGAGGAGGTTCGACCAGCGCCCCGTGGAGGACGAGAAGCTGGACAAGGTCCTGGAGGCTGGGCGCATCGCGCCCTCCGCGTGCAACTTCCAGCCGATCGTGGTCTATGTGGTGCAGTCGCCGGAGTCTCTCGCCCGCCTGCGCCAGGCGACCCGCATGGCCTTTGACGCACCCGTGGTGCTGGCGGTGTGCTGCGACCTCTCGCGCGTGTATCACAACAGGCACGAGACCCTGTACGAGGACTACACCACGCGGGAGATGGACGCCTCCATCGCCTGCGACCAGATGATGATGGAGGCCACCGACCTGGGGCTGGGGACCTTGTGGGCCCGCGGATACGACACGCGCGCCGTGGCCGAGGCCCTGGGGACCCCGGACGGTGTCGTGCCGGTGTGCCTGCTCGACCTGGGGTATCCCGCTGAGGGCGTCGAGCCCAGCCACCATCACGGCGACCGGCGGCCCCTGGACCAGATGGTCGTGAGGATCTAGCGAGAGGCCCGTTCCCCTCGCCTGCGCAAGGCGAAAACGGGGGAGGCCCCAGTGGGACCTCCCCCGTGTTGTGCCGATTGGCCATGTGGGAGCCGCGCCCGTCTCCCCTGCCTACGCTAGGACAGGAGCTCCTTGGCCAGGGCGTCGAGTTGGCCGCGGGAGTCGTCGTTGAGTGCGCCCTTGAGGGTCACGACGTTGTGGGCGAACGCGATGTTGGGCAGCCCCTCCAGTGCCTCGCGCATCTGCTTGGCAGCGACGGGCATCCAGCTGCCGTTCTCGACCATGCCCACGGTGCGGTTTTGGTAGTTGTGTTCCACGAGGTCGGTCACGAACGTGTGCATGAAGGGGAAGTAGCTGTTGGCGTAGGTGGTGGTGGCCAGGACCAGGCGGTCGTAGCGGAACGCGCTCGCCAGCGCCTGGGCCATGTCATCGCGCGCCAGGTCGAAGGTGGCAACCGTGGCGCCGCCGTCGCGCAGCTTGGCCTCGAGCTCGCGCACCGCCTCCTTGGTGTGGCCGTACACCGAGGTGTAGGCCAGCGTCACGCCGCTCTGCTCAGGGCGGTAGCTCGACCAGGTGTCGTACAGGCGCAGGTAGCGCGAGAGGTCTCCCGTGAGCACGGGCCCGTGCAGCGGGCAGATGGCCTTGACGTAGCAGCCTGCGACCTTGCTCAGCGCCATCTGGACGTTCTTGCCAAACTTGCCCACGATGCCAAAGTAGTAGCTGCGGGCGTTGGTGACCCAGTCGTCCTCAACGTCGAGCGCGCCAAACTTGCCAAAGGCGTCCGCCGAGAACAGCACCTTGTCCGTCTCGTCGTAGCTGAACATGACCTCGGGCCAGTGCACCTGTGGGGCGGCGACAAAGCTCAGGGTGTGCCTCCCCAGCTTGAGGGTACTGCCCTGCTTCACGACCACGCCGCGGTCGCTGTAGTCCACGCCAAAGTAGGCCTGCATCATCTTGAAGGACTGGGCGGACGAGACGACCTGGGCCTCGGGATAGCGGTCCATGAACGCCGCGATGTTGGCGGAGTGGTCGGGCTCCATGTGATGGACCACCAGGTAGTCGGGCTTCCTGTCGCCCAGCACCTGGTCCAGGTTGGCAAACCACTCGTCGCGGAAGGCGGCGTCCACGCTGTCCATGACCGCGACCTTCTGGTCCAGGATCACGTAGGAGTTGTAGGACATGCCGATCTCGCGCACGTCGTACTGGCCCTCGAACAGGTCGATCCTGTGGTCGTTCACGCCCACGAAGGCGATATCGTCAGAGACCTTCACAGCTTCCTCCTTTGGGAAGGGGAGAGACTCCTTCTCACCCGCTCACACTAGTCCACGCGATTCTACCGCGACGGGGCATGCGGGGTCTTGGGCGTGATTAAGGCTTGGGTCGCGGCCCGGGGCGTGCCAGGCAATGGCGTGGCCGCGCATTTGCGTGGGGCAGGCGGCGTCCGACAACGGCACCTGCTGAGGAAATGCGAGTAGTGGCAATCTGCGGAGGGGACCCCAGACGATTTCGCTGAGGAATCGCGAGTGTTGGCAGAAAACGGGCGTCCACGGGTGCCAATGCTCAGCTTTCCCCAGCGGCGAGGCTTCCCTAATTGCCAATACTCGACATTCCTCAGCAGCCATGTGCCAACGCGCTCGGCGGGTGCCGCCAGCGGTGGGCTGAAGGCCATCGGATGTCAGAGAAGGGAGGGTCGCCACCTCGTGGGAGGCGTTCCCGTGGACGTGGAGCGAATTTCCCTTGAACGTAATTTGACGCCTGCGGACAGCATCGGAGTTCAAACCATGGCATGTAGCGCCCGATGTGAGTGCCTTCGTCGCGAGTCCCCTGTGTCCCTGGCCGGTTGATTTCAGCGTAACCGCAGGTAATAAGACCAGCCATGATTCCAGGTATAAATCACTGGCAGCCGAAGCCTGATGTGAGCACTCACGTCAGGCTCCCGTCGCCATCTGGCTTCGACTTCCAACCCAATTGGCAAGAGGAGTCCGAAGTGAGTGCTCACATCGGGAGTTTGCTGCCATGGGCTGGCCCCGGTGACCCAAGGCGACCCAATCACCTGCAGAAACTCGGCGCTCGTCTCGCGGTCTGAAGGAGATGGCCCGACAAAAGTGCTCACATCGGGAATCCGTTGCCACGGCTCGACCCTTGATGCTGGCCCATGCCGATAGAAGGGCTCAGAGAAGGGAAAGGGCACGGTCCCCGGGGAAGCTTCCGACAGAGGACGCGGCCCCTTTCCCTCTTTGAACTGCCTCCCATTTCTTGGACGCGGAAATTGAAGTCCAAGGAATGGGAGGCCTTTTTATGGCATCTGACCTGA
>ERZ1643246.2006-NODE-2006-length-20584-cov-11.540601_pt1 | contig 20584 bp, 16 predicted proteins | sample MGYA00579265_ERZ1643246 | MGnify/ENA primary metagenome ERZ1643246 (study PRJEB29033, sample SAMEA4952261) | chicken gut metagenome | biome: Broiler Chicken; feature: Gastrointestinal Tract; material: Caecum | place: Ireland | collected 2018 | study: Broiler...
TCACCTCCTCGGAGCAGTTCCAATCCCTGCTCCAGGAGAACGGCGAGACCGCCACGGACCTGCAGGTCCGGCGGGAGGGCGAGAGCATGACGCTCTCCGTCTCGCCGGAGCAGAACGACACCGGCACCTACTGCATCGGCGCCTGGATCCGGGACAGCATGGCCGGCATCGGCACCATGACGTATTACGATCCGGAAACCGGCTCCTTCGGCGCCCTGGGCCACGGGATCACAGACTCTGACACGGGGATCCTGATGCCCTTTGCCTCCGGCTCGCTCCTGCCCTCTGCCGTGAAGGCGGTGAAAAAGGGCGCCTCCGGCGAGGCCGGGGAGCTGCGGGGCGATTTTGACCTGACCGGCGACCTGGGCGATCTGAGCGCCAACACCTCCAGCGGCATTTTCGGCACATTGGACCCCGGCGAATTCACCGAGCGGCTGGGGGATGCCATCCCGGTGGCCTCCGCCGGTGAGGTGCACACCGGACCGGCCGCCATCCTCGCCAACGTGGAGGGCGATGCCGTAAGGGAATATGACATCGAAATACTACAGATTGTAGAGGACGCGGCGGACAGCCGGGACCTGGTGATCGCCGTGACGGACCCGGAGCTGCTCTCCATTACCGGCGGCATCGTCCAGGGCATGAGCGGCAGTCCCATCCTGCAGGACGGAAAATTCGCCGGCGCCGTGACCCACGTGCTGCTGAACGACCCAAGCAAAGGATATGGAATTCTGATGGAAACTATGCTGGAAGCGGGAGATCCCGCAGCGTCATCTGTGACGTAGCAGCCATCCAAACAGGCGGCGGGGAGCGTCTGCTCCCCGCCGCTTTGCGCTATGATGTTTGAATGGATGCTTCCGCGGCAGGCACCGCCTGGTTTTCAACAGTGATCTCCGCCTCCGTGGTGAAGCTGCGAAACGCCGCAAAGTTCAGCAGGATCAGCAGCAGGTTGACCGCCGCAAAGGCGATCAGCACCCCGGCCGCGATTTTCCAGATCCGCCGGGCCCGGCGGTTTTTCACCGCCAGCTGCTCGGCGATGCGGCCCAGCTGCTCCGCCGTGGTGCTGCTGCCCTCCGTCTCCGGCGGGAGCTCCGGCCCCAGCAGGGCCGCGGGGGTGGTGTCCAGCTCCTCCGCCAGCCGGACCAGCAGCTCCGCGTCCGGCACGGACCGGCCCTTTTCCCATTTTGAGACGGTCTGCCGCACCACGTGGAGCCGGGCGGCCAGCTCCTCCTGGGAGAACCCCTTGGCCTTCCGCAGATTTTTCAGATTTTCCGATAACATGGCAGGACCTCCTTTCCGCCCTGATGGTAGCAGATCTCCTGCCGTTGCGGCAAGCAACGCAGATGCACAGGGCCGTTTCGCCGGGCGGCGTCACCGCCCGGCGGGAAAGCCGGCCAGCTTTTCATTGAGCTTTTTGTAGATCCGCTCCCGGAACCAGGGCTCCGTGGAGGCGGCCACCGCCTCCTCCAGGCCGAACCAGCCCACCCGGCTGTTCTCGTCGGGCTTGCACCGCACCGGCTCCGCCGGGTCCGCCTCCAGCAGATACGTCACGTTCAGGTGCAGGTGGGAGGAGACATAGGCGCCCCGCTTCTCGTGGCCGTCCACCGTCAGGATCTCCACCGAGTAGATGGCGGGCGACACCGGCCGCACCGCCGTGAGGCCGCTCTCCTCCCGGACCTCCCGCATGGCCGCCGCCAGCAGGTCCCGGTCCCCGTCGGCGTGGCCCCCCAGCCAGGACCAGGAGTCGTACAGATTGTGGTACGCCATCAGCACCTGCCGCCGGTCCGGGCTCACCACCCAGGCGGAGGCCGTCAGATGCCCGGCGGCGTTGGCCCGGGTGTACAGGTCCTCGCCGCTCCGCAGCCGCCGCAGCAGCTCCTCCCGGTCCCGGGCCTCCTGCTCGTTCCAGGGGAGATACCCCTCCAGCTCTTCCAATAACGTCACATGTGTCACCCTTTCTCATGGCAGGCGCCCGACTCCCCGGCGGCGGTCCCGAAGGGCCGGGCCGGACGCCGCTCCGGCAGCGGCGGGCGCCCTTCCGCCGCCGCGCCGCATGGTGCGCAGCTGCTTTGCGGCTATTGTACCACGGGGAGGCGCGGAATGGAAGCGGCAGGATCAGGCATCGCTGAAACCCTTGGGGCGCAAGGGCTCGATCGGGGAGGCGCAAAAACCGTCGAATGATTCTTGGAAGTTATTTACAGTTTCTTGTTGCAAATCCTGTCCGTTTATGCTAATTTATAGAAAACGCGATTTGAAGCTTCATGAATCCGTCGCAAACCGGAGCGCGGCCGCCTGTCCGCCTGTGGAAAAGGGGGCCCTCCGGGCAGTTTGGACCCTTTGAAATGAAAAACTGGAAAGAGGAATCGGGAAGACATGGACATCAGAAGGACTGTTTTGCTGGCAGATGCCAATGAGGAGTTCCGCGCGCTGGTGCGGAAGATCATAGACCAGACAGATGAGTTTGCGGTGGTGGGTTCTGTGGGAGACGGGGCGGAGGCCCTGCGTCTGGCGCGGCAGGAGGCGCCGGACCTGATTCTGATGGATGTGGTCCTGCCGGGACTGGACGGCTTCAGCGTGCTCAAGCAGCTGCGGGAGCAGGAGGGGGACGCCCCCAAGGTGATCCTGGTCTCTGCCTTCTGCAGCGACCGCGTGGTGTCGGAGGCGGTGGAGCTGGGCGCCAGCTATTTCCTGACGAAGCCGGTGGAGCAGAACGCCCTGCTGGACCGGATGCGGGCGCTGTTCGGCCGGGAGCCGGCGGCGGAGGAGCCCCCGGCGGAGCTGAAAAATCTGGTGACCTCCGTGATCCACGAGATCGGCGTGCCCGCCCACATCAAGGGCTACCAGTACCTGCGGGAGGCCATCATGATCGCCGTGGACGACATGGACGTCATCAACGCCGTCACCAAGGTGCTGTATCCCGAGGTGGCCAAGCGGTTCAACACCACCCCCTCCCGGGTGGAGCGGGCCATCCGCCACGCCATTGAGGTGGCCTGGGACCGGGGCGACCTGGAGACACTGCAGAAATATTTCGGCTACACCGTCTCCAACGCCAAGGGCAAGCCCACCAATTCGGAGTTCATCGCCATGATCGCCGACCGCCTGGTGCTGGAGCAGCGGAAGGACCGGAGAGCGTAACAGACAGGAACAGACGGCAGAGCGCCGGACCGAAAAACGGTCCGGCGCTTTTTGCGGAGCAGGCCAAAAGCTGCCGCCGGCACCGCCGGCGGCAGTTCGGTTTTGTGGGACTCAGCGGATCTCCAGTCCGGGAAGATCCTTGGGCAGCAGGCTGGCGGCCTCCTGGTCCAGCAGATAGACGCAGTTGGGGTGCTTCTGGAGGATGGAGGCGGGGACCTCGTTGGTCACCGGGCCGGTGATGGCCTTGGAGACGATCTCCGCCTTCCGGGCGCCGTTGGCCAGCAGGATCACCAGCTCGGACTCCATGATCTGGGCGATGCCCTGGGTGATGCCCTCCGTCAGCGGCAGGTCCTGGCCGCCGAAGTACTTCTTCTGCACGGACTTGGTCACATCGCTCAGGGGCGTGCGGTGAGAGCGGAGGGAGAAGTCCACGCCGTTTTCGTTGAAGCCCAGGTGGCCGTTCATGCCGATGCCCAGCACCTCCACGGCGATGGGGCCGTAGCGGCGGATGAAGGCATCCTGCTCCTCCAGCTGCTGGTCGATGGTGTCCCGCCGGCTGCCGTCGAACAGGAACCGGTCGGCAAAGGGGCGGTTCATGGGGGCCAGCAGGCGGGTGCTGACGAAGTGGGAGCAGCTGCCCTCGTCCTGGGGGCCGATGCCCACCCAGTCATCCAGCTGGACGAACTTCAGCCCCGTGGGGTCGATGACGCCCTGGTTGACCCGGGAGACGAACTCCTCCAGCATGCCGATGGGCGTGTCTCCGCCGGGGAAGCTGACGAGGCTCTGGGGCTCCTTTTCCACGCAGGCCTGGACCAGGTCGGCGGCACAGCGGCTCATGGCCTGATAGTCTTTTGTGACGATGATCTTCATGGATGCGATAACTCCTTTGCATTTGAAGGATTCTTCCAGGTTATCATATCACAAGATCCGCCGTCCTGTTAGGAGAATCCCTTCCAGTTCCATGGATTTTTTTGCCCTCTTTGCCCCAGGGACAAAAAAATCCTAGAATCCGCACGAGAATCTTCATTGTGTGGACCTTGTGATTTCGGTAAAATTAAGCTATCATACTGTGTGGATCCCTAGGGATGCAGAAAGGAGTTTTTTTATGGTGAAAGTTGGTATGATCGGCGTGGGCACGGTGTCCCAGATGATGCACCTGCCGATCCTGAGCGGTCTGCGGGACATGTATGAGATCACGGCGGTGTCCGATGTCTCCCCCAGCCAGCTGAAGCATATCGCGGATACCTATCAGGCCAAGGCCTATGCGGACCCCTATGAGCTGGTGAAGGACCCCAACGTGGACGCGGTGTTCATCTGCTCTCCCGACCAGTATCACGCGGACTATGCCCTGGCCGCCGTGGAGGCCGGCAAGCACGTGTTCGTGGAGAAGCCCGTGACGCTGTGCATCGAGGACCTGGAGAAGCTGATCGCCGCCGAGAAGGCCCATCCCGGCCAGGCGTGCATGGTGGGCTATATGCGCCGCTACAGCCAGGGCTTCCTGAAGTGCAAGGAGCTGCTGGCCGCCGATGACCGCAAGATCGAGTATATGCGCTTCCGGGACATCATCCTGGAGGGCGACTTCTTCATGGGCCAGACCCGTCTGCCCTATCTGTGCAGCGACATCTCCGACGAGGCCAAGGTGGACGGCTCCGCCCGCCGCAAGGAGCAGCTGATCCGCGCCCTGGGCCCCGACAGCACCGAGCAGCAGCGCATCACCTATGTGATGCTGACCGGCCTGGGCAGCCACACCCTCTCCGCCGTGCGGGAGCTGGTGGGCCTGCCGGTGGAGATCGAGTCCGTGTCCGTCCAGGGCGAGCACGTGATCATCGTCTTCCGGTACAACGACTTCCTGGCGGTGTATGAGATCCTCAACGACCAGGACGTGGTGCAGTTCGACGCCTCCATCGAGATCTATCAGCACGACCGGCGCATGAAGATCAAGTACGAGACCCCCTACCTGCGCTATCAGCCCCAGTCCTTCGAGGTGATCGAGTCCACCAAGGAGGACACCAAGACCACCGTCTACGGCCCCGACTACCGGGATCCCTTCCAGGACGAGGTCAAGTATTTCTACGACTGCATCGTCAATGGCACCAAGCCCAAGTCCGACTTTGAGGACGCCATGGCGGACATGGTGCTGTTCCGGGATATCTGCAAGAAGATCAAGGAATGACACAGATGACGCTCCTGCAGGAGTATATCGTCCAGCAACCCGCCCTGTGGCGGGCTTTGCTGGATTCCAGGGAGGAAATCACCGGCGCCTTCGCCCGGCGGTTCGGGGATCTGCGGCCGGACCGGGTGGTGCTGATCGGCTCCGGGTCCTCCCACTACGCGGCCCTGATGGCCCGGCCGGTGCTGGAGCGGGCCTGGGGGGCGGAGGTCACCTGCCTGGTGCCGTCGGAGGCGGCCGGGACCCGGCTGACCGGGGAGCGGCCGCTGTATCTGGCCATCTCCCAGAGCGGCGTCAGCACCAACACCTATGAGCTGGTCACCGCCCTCACCGGGGCGGGCCATCCCGTGGCGGCCGTCACGGAGCGGGCGGACTCCCCGGTGGGGAGCGCCGCCACCCTGGCGGTGACGCTGCGGATCGGCGAGGAGCGGATCGGCGCCAAGACCAAGGGCGTCACCGCCACCGTGCTGACGCTGATGCTGCTGGGCCTGTCCGTCTGCCGGGACGAGACCTACCGGGCGGACATGCTGGCCGCCCTGGACCGGCTGTGCCGGGACGCGGAGGAGAACCTGGCCCGGGCCCGGGGCTGGAGCCAGGCCCGCCTGGCGGAGCTGCTGCCCTTCCGGCACCTGTACGTGCTGGGCTGCGGCAGCGGCCTGGGCGCCGCCCGGGAGGCGGCGCTGAAGCTGCTGGAGACCAACTATCTGCCCGTGTCCTGCTATCCCCTGGACGAGTATCTCCACGGCATCCAGAACGCCCTGGACGAGAGCGCCTGCCTGCTGTGCCTGCTGCCGCCGGAGGGAGAGGACCGGAGCCGGATGCTGCGGCTGGCGGACTTCGCCCGGTCCGTGGGCGCCCGCTGCGCCCTGCTGTCCCCGGACGGGAGCGGGGAGGGGGAGACGCTCCACCTGCTGCACTGCGGGCGGGAGGAGCTGCAGCCTCTGGAGTTCCTGCCCGCCCTGCAGGTGCTTGCGGCGGACCTCTCCGCCGCAAGGGGGATCGACACCTCCCGGCGGCGGTACCCGGACTTCTTCTCCCTTATGGGCAGCAAGATGGAAGGAACCGTATGTCCGCAAAAACGCTGAATCGCCGCTTTTTCCTGCTGCAGGCCATCATGATGCTGATGGACTGCATCACCGTGGCCTATATTTCGCCCATCCTGGTCTCCCTGGGGTACAGCAACCTGCTGATCGGGCAGGTGATGACCCTGGGGACCCTGGCGGCCACCCTGGCCAGGCCCCTGTGGGGATATCTCAACGACCGGTTCTCCTGCGCCCGGCAGGTGACCCTGGGCGGGACGGCGGCGGGCGCGGCCTGCTATTTTCTGCTGACCTGGGGCGGCGGACAGGTGTGGATCACCGCCCTGGCGGTGATGGGCCTGTACGTCACCGTGGTCTGCATGATGAATTTCATCGACTCCTGGGCCCTGCGGCTCATCAACAGCGGCCTGCCGCTGAACTACGGCGCCACCCGGGCGGGGGGCTCCCTGTCCTACGCCTTCGGCGCCGTCATCTTCGGCATGGTGGTCTCCCGCTGGGGCTTCCGGCCGGGAAACGCGGTGCTGTGGGTGCTGTGGGGACTGATGTGCGTGGTGGCGCTGTCGCTGCCCAACCCGCCGGCCCCGGACCGTCCGGCCAGGACCGTCACCCTGGGGCGGGGGATCGGGACCCTGCGGCACAACCGGGTGTACTGCGTGATGCTGGCGGCGCTGTTCCTCAGCACCCTGGCCTCCGGCTCCATGGAGAGCTTTTACTCCGTGCTGATCCTCTCCTCCGGGGGGACGGAGCAGCACGTGGGCATCGCCCTGTTCCTCCAGGCCATCAGCGAGCTGCCGGTGATGTTCGGCTACACCCGGATCCGGTCAAAGACGCACCTCTCGGCGGCGGCGCTGATCAGCGTCTCCATGCTGTGCTACGCCCTGAAGGCGCTGGTGCTGGGCGGGGCGTCCTCCCTGGGCGTCGTGATGGCTGCGGGACTGTTCCAGGCGCTGTCCTTTGCCCTGTTCACCCCCGCCTGCGTGGACTTCATGCTGGAGACGGTGCCGGGGGAGTATCTGGCCACCGGGCACCTGCTGTTCCTGGCCATCGGCCAGGGGGCCGGCGCCGTGGCGGGCAACGCCCTCAGCGGCTTCCTGGCGGAGTACCTGGGCATGGGCTGGATGTTCCGCACCGTGGGCGTGCTGGCGCTGCTGGCCAGCGGCCTGGCGCTCTGCTGTGCAAAGATGTTGAATAGAAGGAAGGGACTCTCGTGATATTTTTAGGATGTGACGGCGGCTCCACCAAAACGGAGTGGCTCCTGGCGGACGAGACCGGCCGGGTGCTGTCCCACCGGACGTTTGCCGGCTGCAACTACGCCTTTTTGGGAGAGGAGGGCTTTCGGGACCTGATGGCCTCCTCCGTCCAGGCCCTGCTGGATGATGGGAAGATCACGGCGGATCAGGTGACCTCCGCCATGCTGAGCCTGACGGTCTACGGCGAGGTCCCCGGGACGGAGGAGTCGTTCCCCCGGATCCTGGGGGAGATCCTGCCGGGGTGCCCCATCCAGATCGCCAACGACTCCGTGGCGGGCTGGGGCGGGAGCCTGGCGGGCCGGCCGGGCATCAACATCGTGGCCGGCACCGGCTCCGTGGCCTATGGCGAGGACCAGGCGGGCAATGCCTGCCGGGTGGGCGGCTGGTCGCTGTTCTTCGCCGATGAGGGCTCCTGCAGCTGGGTGGCCCGGCAGCTGATCACGGAATTCGTCAAGCAGGCCGACGGCCGCCATCCCCGCTCCGCCGTTTACGAGGAGCTGCGCCGGGAGATGGGCCTGACCCACGACCTGTACTTCTCCGGCTATCTCCAGACGGAGATCCGGCAGAACTCCGCCCTGCTGGCAAAGCTCCAGCTGGTGGCCCTGCGGGCCGCCCAGCAGGGGGATCCGGCGGCGCAGGACATCTACCGCCGGGCGGCGGAGGAGCTGACGGAGACGGCCGACGCCATCCGCCGGCAGCTGGACTTCCCCGCCGAGGAGCCGGTGCCGGTCTCCTACTCCGGCGGCCTGTTCCGGGCGGGGGAGACCATCATGGTCCCCTTCCGCGCCTGCATGGAGCGGGCGGGCTACACCCTGGTGCAGCCCAAGTACAGCCCGGTGCTGGGCGCGCTGATCCTGGCGGCCCGGGGCCATCTCTCCCTGGCGGAGAGCGACGCCATGGCCGACCGGGCGGCCGCGCAGCTCTGAGCCCGCCGGGCACATTCCAACGAGATATGAGGAGGTCATCCGGATGAAGATCATCCATGCGAAAGACTACAACGATTTGAGCCGCAAGGCGGCCAACATCATCTCGGCCCAGGTGATCCTGAAGCCGGAGAGCGTGCTGGGCCTGGCCACGGGCTCCTCGCCCCTGGGCGTCTACCGCCAGCTCATCCTCTGGTATGAGAAGGGGGACCTGGACTTTGCGGAGGCGACGTCGGTGAACCTGGACGAGTACCGGGGCCTGCCGGCGGACAACGAGCAGAGCTATCACTACTTCATGCACCAGAACTTCTTCGACCACATCAACATCGACCCCGCCCGCATCCACATCCCCGACGGCATGGCCGCCGATCCGGAGGCGGAGTGCCGCCGGTATGACCAGCTGATCGCCGACCTGGGCGGCATCGACCTGCAGCTGCTGGGCATCGGCCGCAACGCCCACATCGGCTTCAACGAGCCGGATGACCACTTCTCCAAGTACACCCACCAGGTGGACCTGACGGAGAGCACCATCGCCGCCAACACCCGCTTCTTCGAGCGGGAGGAGGACGTGCCCCGGCAGGCCATCTCCATGGGGATGCAGGCCATCACCCAGGCCCGGAAGATCCTGCTGATCGCCAGCGGCGCCGATAAGGCGGACGCCCTGTACGCCAGCTGCTTCGGCCCGGTGACCCCCCAGGTCCCGGCCTCCATCCTCCAGCTCCACCAGGATGTCACCATCATCGCCGACGAAGAGGCCCTCTCCAAGTGCCCCCGGTGAGATGAGGCAAAAAGACGCTCCGCGCGGATTTCCGTGCGGAGCGTTTTTGCGGAAAAAGGAGCCCGCCCCGGTGAGACGGGGCGGGCAGACGGTCAGGGGATGAGATGGATCTTCTGCAGGTAGACCAGGTTCTTCTTGGCCTTCTCAAAGGCCTCCTGGGTGGTGGCGTGGGGGCAGTCCTGCTCGATGATGCCCACGCCCTGGAAGTTCAGCCGGTCCAGCAGGTCCCGGTAGGCCTCATAGTCGATGATGCCGTCCTCCAGGTCGCACATGATGTCGTCCATCTTGGGATCGTCCCAGGCCAGGGCGCCGTCCAGCTCCTGCTTGCGGACCTCGCCGGAGACGTTCTTGAAGTGCAGGTAGGGGATGTGGTCGATGTGGGCCTCCAGGAAGTCCAGGGCGCTGCGGTCGCCCTTCTGCCAGCCGCCGTTGGCGGCGGCGTAGTGGCCGTTGTCGAAGCAGATGCACAGGTCCAGGTCGATCAGCCGCTCCAGCTCCTCCCGGGTCTCGATGAGGGAGCAGCGCTCCGGGTGCATCAGGATCTCGATGCCGTAGGTGTCCCGGCAGTAGCGGCCCATCTCGCCGAAGATCCGGTAGGTCCGCTCCTGCTGCTCCTTGAGGCCGGCCTTGGTCTCACGGCTCATGGCCGTGCCGTCCATGGTCATGAGATAGTGGACGTCAAAGGCCAGCAGCCGCTTGCACAGCTCGTCCACATCCGCCCGGACGTCGGCGAAGGACGCCGCCTTCAGGAAGTCGTAGCAGGCGGTGCCGCCGCAGATGGAGAGGCCCCGGCTGGCCAGCTCGTCCCGCAGCTGGCCGATGTCCGTGGGGAGATACCCCACCGGGCCCAGCTCCAGGGCCTTGTAGCCGGCCTCCGCCGCCTGGTCCAGAAACACGTTGTAGGGGGTGCCGGAGGGGGTCCCGTCCGGCCACCACACGCCCCAGGAGCAGGGGGCGGTTCCGATCGTCACTTGTAAGCTCATGATTTGATCATCCTTTCTGTTTCCCCGGCGTCCGGACGTTCCCGGTATTCCTTGGGCTTCAGTCCGACCGCCTTTTTAAAGATCTTGGAAAAATACACAGGATCGTAGATGCCCACGGCCTCCGCGATCTCATATGCCTTTTTGTCAGTGGTCCGCAGCAGGAGCTTGGCGTGCTCGATGCGGGTGTTGAGGATATAGGTGCTCAGATTCTCCCCCATCTCCCGCTTGAACAGCTTGCTGAAATAGCTGGGGCTCAGGTGGACCATGGCCGCCAGCGCGTCCAGGGAGAGGCTGGCGCTGTAGTTCTGGTCGATATACTGCTTCACCTCGTAGATGATGCTGTCGATGTTCTCCGGCGCCCGGCCCATCTGGGCCAGCGTGCTGGTCAGATAGTCCCGCAGCCCGGACTCCAGGGACTCCATGCTGCCGCCGTCCAGATCCGGCATCTCCGCCAGCCGGTCCGGGGACAGGTCGTGGCTCAGCAGCAGGCTGATGCAGAAATTCTTCAGCAGCAGGGCGATCTGATAGGCGCTGGAGAAGGGGATGGCCCGCAGTACCTGGAACAGACTCTCCAGATGCTTCATGGCCGTGTCCCCGCTGCGGTTCTCCAGGGCGCTCTCCACCAGCCGCAGCTTTTCCAGCAGCAGGTTGGTGGTCTCCTCAGACAGCCGCGGCAGGTCCTGGCACCGCATCACGGAGGGCTGGCTGCTGGAGAGCAGGAACTTCTGGGCGTCGTCCGCCTCCTGGGCGGCCTTGCGCATGTTCAGGGGATTTTTGTGGCACCGGCTGATGCCGATGGTCAGCAGAAAGTCCGTGCTGCCGTCCACGGCCTCCACCGCGGCGGTGCAGAGCGCCAGGGGATCCGCATCCTCCGGCAGCGGCAGGACGGCATAGCTGCACAGATCGCTCTTGGGCACCAGGTACACGGTCTGCCCCTCGCAGCAGGAGAGGAAGATGTCCTGGGCCTGCTGCAGCATGGCCGTGCCCTCCTCCAGGGGGCCCTGAAAGACCACCTCCAGGCTCAGCACGTAATAGCTGGACAGGGTGATGTGCAGGTCGTTGAGGCGGTTGAGGATATACAGCATGGAATGGCGGCTTTTGAAGATCAGCTCCCCCAGCAGGGCCTGCTGCTCCAGCAGCAGGCTCCTCTTCTGGATCCCGCTGTCCTTCTGCAGCCGTTGGCAGGCCTTTTTCACCGCGGCGGAGAGCCCCTCCTCCGTGGTGGGCTTCAGGACGAAATCCGCCACCTCGTACTGGATGGCCTGCTGGGCGTATTCGAAATCCGGAAAGCCGGTGCACAGGATCAGCTGGATGTCCGGGCAGTGCTCCCGCACCCAGGCGCACAGCTGCAGCCCGTCCATCTCCGGCATGCGGATGTCTGTGATGACGATGTCCGGCGGGGACTCCTGGATCTGGCGGACGGCGTCTGCGCCGTCATAGGCGATGGACCGCACATAGCAGCCCAGGGCCTTCCAGTCGATCAGCTGCATCAGGCCCCGCTGGATCACAGGCTCGTTGTCTACCAGCATCACGGAATATGGCATTTGTCTCACCCCTTTGTCTGGTCGATCGGCAGGATCAGCAGCACCGAGGTGCCGCGGCCGGGCTCTGATGTGATCTTCAGGTCCGCCTGCTCTCCGTACAGAAGATGCAGCCGGCGGATCACATTGGGCAGGGCGATGTGGTTGTGGTCTCCGGCGGCGGCCGCCTCGCCGGACAGGTCCAGCTTCGAGACGTCGAATCCGACGCCGTCATCCTCCACCCGCACGCAGATGCTGTGCTCCTCCTCCCACAGGCGGATGGTGACGGAGCCCAGGCCCCGCCGGGGCTCCAGCCCGTGGACGATGGCGTTTTCCACCAGCGGCTGGATGGTCAGCCGCGGCACCAGGTACTGCAGCAGCTCGTCGTCCTCCTGCTCGATGGAGTAGACGAGGCTCTCCCCGAACCGCTGCCGCTGCAGATCCAGATAGTACCGGACATAGCCCAGCTCCTGCTCCAGCGTGATCTTCTGGTTGCCGCTGCCGATGCCGATGTTGCCCCGCAGAAGATTGGCCAGATTGGTGACCATGTGGGAGATGTCCTTCAGCCCCGCATCCACGCACCGCATGTTGATGGCCTCCAGCACGTTGAAGATGAAATGGGGGTTGATCTGGGCGGCCAGCAGGCGGGACTCGCTCTCCTGCAGCTTCAGGCCCTTCTGATAGGCGTCCTGGAACGAGGCGTCCAGGTTGTCCGCCATGCGGTTGAAGGCAGACTCCAGGCTGGCCAGCTCCCGATAGCCGCTGTCGGGCATCCGGGCGGTGTAGTCGGACTCCGCCATGCGGTGCAGCGTGTCCTCCATGCCCTGCATGGCGCGGCGCATCACCCGGTAGATCACCAGGGCCGCCAGAATGGCCAGCAGCAGGATGGCCACGCACAGGACGGAGAAGATGCCGCTGCCCTCCCACACCAGATCGTACATGGAGGAGAGGGGGACAAAAAAGTCCAGCTGCAGATCATTCCCGCCCACCTGCTGGCTGACGTGATAGTACCGGCCCAGCCGCCCGGCGGTGGCGCCCTGGACATAGGCGCCGGAGGTCCCGGCCCGGTCCAGCAGCAGCTCCAGATCCTCGCCCAGTCCGAACAGCAGCTGTCCGTCCTGACCGGACAGTGCCAGGCAGGTGCCCGGATAGAGGTCGATCAGATCCGCCGCGTTCACCATGGTCTCCACGTCGATCTCCATGATGAGCTTGCCCAGCAGATCCAGATTGGAGATGTTTTTGTAGTCCAGCAGGAAATAGAGGGTGCCGGAGGGCGTTCCGGGCACGCGGAACAGCGTTTCCACGGAGGTGAGCCCCGCAGCGGCGGCATAGACCTGCTGCATGCGCTGCTGTTCCTGGGCATAGGATCCCGTGGGGGAATACAGGGCGAACTGCCCGTCCTGCCGGAACAGATAGACGCTGTTCAGCCCGCTCTTGTGCCAGGTGGACTGGTAGGCGGCCACGCCGCCCACCACGCGCAGCAGGGCATCCCGCCCGTCCACAGCCAGGTATGACGCCGGGTCCAGCATCGCCTGGCGCAGGTCATTGTCCGCCATGGCGCTGTAGGCCACATCCCGGGCCAGGTCCATGGAGCTCTCCACCGAGGAGGCCACCTGGCCCATGTAGAAGTCGGCGTTTCCCTGGGCCTGCTCCTCCATGCGGTCCGGGATGGTGCGGTAAAAGACCAGGAGAGTCAGCAGGATCGGCCCCAGGATCATGATGCAGACCAGAAAGAAAAATCTGGCCAGGATCGACCGCTTGCGGCCTCCGCCGCTCCTCTGCTCCGCCATCCGCTCGCCTCCCTTCGGCGGCCAGTCGGGGCCGCTTTTTTTATTTTATCGAAACAGACGCTTTTTTTCAAGATTGGAAAGGGAGAATTTCCCATACGCACACCGGCCCTCTCCCGGCGGAGAGCCGGCGGTTTCCGGCAAAAAGCGCGGCCGCCGGCGGAAAAGATAGGACATATTTGGCCTTCCGCGGAAAAAATTGAGCGGATTTCTACCAGAACAAGAACAAAAGAATCTTAATATTTGTGCGCTTTTCCATGGTATGATATTCACATATACGGGGGAAGGTCCCCCGGAAAAGGAGGAAATCATAAATGAAGATGATGAAAAGATGGCTGTCTTGCGCACTGGCCCTGGTCATGCTTCTTGGGCTGGTCGGCTGCGGCGGCGGCACCGATGAGGGCGCGGCCTCTGACAGCGGCAGCGAGAGCACCGGCGACGAGATCGTGATCAATTATCCCACGTTCCAGGTGGGCACCAACACCGCCGCCCCCGTCGTGGCTGAGCTGGTGAACCGCTTCAACGAGGAGTACGCGGGCCAGTACCGCATCGAGATCGAGGAAGTGCCCGGCGACGCCAACTACGCTGAGCGCATCCAGGTCCAGATCTCTTCCGGCCAGCTGCCTCCCGTGGTGTACGGCGGCGGCTACAACCTGCTGGACCTGGCCCTGGAGGCCGATCTGGTGGTGGACCTGACCGACGTGGTGAACGCCGATCCCGAGTGGGCCGCCATGTATGAGAACGACGCCTGGCAGGCCGCCAACTGCCGCGACGGCAAGATCTACGCCTCCTCCAGCGAGGGCCAGCTGATCGGCTATTTCTACAACAAGGAGCTGTTCGATCAGGTCGGCATCCAGCCCGCCACCACCTGGGAGGAGTTCTTTGACAACTGCGACAAGCTCCTGGCTGCCGGCATCACCCCGCTGGCCATGGACACCGCCGACGGCGCCTGGGTCTCCATGCTGCTGATGGGCGCCATGGTCGCCACCAGCGGCGACGAGGGCCTGGAGTTCATGAACACCAAGTATCCCACCGACTACAACATCGAGCCCGTCGTCAACGCCGTGGCCGAGATGCAGAAGTGGTACCAGAACTACACCACGCTGGACGCCGTGGGCGGCGCCTATGAGAACGCGGCCAACAACTTCTTCTCCGGCAACGTGGCCATGATCTGCAACGGCCCCTGGATGATCGGCGACTTCTCCGATACCTCCAAGACGCCCGAGGGCTTTGACCAGAACGTGGGCGTGGCTACTTATCCCGGCGGCTTCGTCTATGACGCCCCCATCGAGGGCATGTTCGTCACCAAGCAGGACGATCCCGCCCTGGAAGAGGCTGCCATCGCCATGGTGAAGTTCTTCACCAGCGCCGAGTCTCAGCAGCTGGCTCTGGAGATGCAGGGCATGGTCCCCGCTGCCGCCTCTGTGGAGATCACCGACACCGCCACCACCAACTTCCCGCTGCTGGGCGAGTTCCTGAACATGGCTTCTGAGTGCACGGTGCGCTCCAACACCTTCACCGGCAACATGGTGCCCGGCCTGCAGGATCTGTTCAGCGCCGAGCTGCCCAACCTGGCCAACGGCACCTACACGCCGGAGCAGTTCTGCCAGATCCTGACGGACTTCGCCACTGAGAACGCTGTGGCCTGATCCCATCCCCGCCTGAAAAGGCATAGGCAACACTCTGGAAGCCCGTGACTGCAATCTGCGCACAAAGGATCGGGCTGCCCTAGCGGCAGCCCGATCTTCCCTATCCTTGGACAAGGAGATGGATTCTGATGAAACAAAAAAATGGCGGGTGGATCGCCCTGTTCCTGGCGCCGGCCTGCATCCTCTTCATCCTGATCTTCGCGATCCCGCTGGTGATGGTGTTCGTCACGTCGCTGTTCGACTACCGCCTGCTGCCCCGCACCTTCACCTTTGTCGGCTTTTCCAATTTCATTCAGCTGTTCACCGAGGACAACCGCTTCTGGCCCATCTTCGGCAACACAGTCAAATGGCTTTTTATCCACTGCATCTTCCATGTGACCCTGGGCACGCTGCTGGCCTTTATCCTGTACAAGAAGCCCAGGGGCTGGAAATTCGTTCGTGTGACTTACATGATCCCGAATATTATCTCCCAGTCCGCCATCGCCATGATCTTCCTGAACCTGTACAACGCCCAGTACGGCGCGGTGAACTCGTTCCTGAAGCTGATCGGACTGGAGAGTTTGCAGCACAACTGGCTGTTTGAGACGGCGACGGCGTTTCCCTCCGTCACCCTGACCTGGTTCCTGTTCGCAGGATACACCACCACCCTGGTCCTGGCCCAGCTGCTGAGCACCGATGAGAGCCTCATCGAGGCGGCGGAGATCGACGGCGCCACCAGCTTCCAGATCGACCGCCTGGTGATGTTCCCGGTGGTCAAGAAGATGATCGGCACCACGGTCATCATGGCGGCCACCTACATGCTGCAGCTGTTCTCCATGCTGTACATCACCACCGGCGGCGGCCCCGGCACCGACACCACCAACCTGCCGCTGTATCTGTACACCACGGTGAAGGCCAACAACTACGGCTATGCCAATACCATCGGCGTCGTGATCATTCTGCTGGGCTTCGTCACCATGACGCTGATCCGCAAGATCTTCGGCATGAATAAGGAAGACTGAGGAGGGATTCGGAATGTTGACGCATTATAAGAGAACGCCCACTCAGAAGGTCGCCCGCGGATTTTCCTATCTGTTCATGGCCCTGTGCGTGTGCGTGGCCCTGTTCCCCATCATCTGGGTCGTTCTGTCCTCCTTCAAGACCAACAGCGAGATCTTTTCCAACGGCCTGTCCCTGCCGTCCCACTTCAGCTTTGACGGGTATGTGCAGGCGCTGGAGATCGCTCCGATCCTGAAGTTCTTTGCAAACAGCCTGATCATCGCCACCATCACCACGATCCTGAACGTGTTCTGCCTGGCCATGGCGGGGTATGTGTTCGCCAAGAAGCGGTTCCGCTTCAAGAACACGATCTATGCCATCCTCTCCCTGTCCATGGTGATCCCCACCACGGCGCTGATGAGCCCGGTGTACAACATCATCACGAAGCTGGGGCTCTATGACACCAAGTTCGCCCTGATCCTGGTGTACACGGCGCTGAACATGCCCATCTCCCTGATGGTGCTGCGCTCTGCGTTTGCCTCCATCCCCACGGAGCTGGAGGAGGCCGCCTATATCGACGGCGCCGGCTTCTTCCGCACCTTCATCCAGGTGATGATGCCCTGCGCCAAGGGCGGCCTGGCCAGCGCGGCCGTGCTGACCTTCCTGGAGAGCTGGAACGAATTCACCTTCGCCCTGCTGCTGACCAGCTCCACGGACAACCGGACCCTGCCGCTGTCCCTGAGCTACTTCACCAGCCAGTTCAGCTTCAACTACACGGCCATGTTCGCAGCCATCACCATCGCGGTGCTGCCCAGCATCATCGTGTTCGCCATCTTCCAGGAGCAGGTCAACGCCAGCCTGACCGCAGGCTCGGTGAAGGGCTGATCCGGCTCCCGGAAACAGCAGACGTTTCCATTTGTGTGTGTTTTAAAAGAAGGACACGCCGACGGCGTGTCCTTCTCTTTGTCCGCTGCCGGGCAGGACCTGCAGCGCAGACGGCGCCGCCGCGGGATTTCCCGCGGCGGCACCTTGCATGCGGTCAGGGGCGGGTGCCGTACCGCTCCGCCCGCAGGACGATCTTCCGGGCCCAGTTGAAGTGGGTGTTGTACTCGTTCATCCGGTCCGCGCCGGTGCTGGCAGCCACCAGGCGGCCGCTGCCGGCGTCCCAGTTCAGCACGGCCCGGGCGTCGGCATAGTCCCGGACGGAGACCCGGAGCATCTCGTTCACCACGGGGATCTGGTTGGGGTGGATGACGGTCTTTCCGATGAACCCGTTCAAAAGATCCATCTCCAGCTCCCGGCGCAGGCCGGTGTCCCAGCCCTCGCCGGAGTAGTACTCCCACACCGGGCCGGACACCACGTACCGGTCGCCGAAGGTGGTGACGATGTCGATGAGGATGTCCGCCACCGGCCGCAGGTCGTAGATGGTCCGGTCCACCGGCCGCCGCAGGCCGAAGGCGTGGGAGAGGTCGTTCCCGCCCACCCGGACGTTCAGGATGGAGCCTGAGACGGTATCCAGCTGCTCCCGGATCTCAGCCAGCGCCGTCTGCCGGGCGGCGGGCGGGATCATGGCGGCGGACTCGAAGATCGGCATGTAGACGTAGGAAGCTGTCTGCGAGATGGACCGGATCGCCGCCACATAGGGCCCGCAGTTGTCCAGGAAGAACTTGGGCAGGATGAAGCCCGCCAGGATGCCGGCGTAGGGGGCATAGGTCTCCGCCAGGCGCAGCAGCTGCTGCGGGCTCCGGACCCGGACAAAGATGGGCGGCAGGAAGAAGGTGTGCTGCCGGGCGGCGGCGGAGATCCGCTCCAGCGTGTTCTGCAGGATACGCTCGGCCTCCGCCACGCTGTCCGCGGACACGGTGTCCTCCAGACAGAACGCCAGGGAGAAGGGCGTGGGGAACCGCTGCCCCACAAGGGAGTCCGCGATGGATGTATGGGCATTGGCAGGGCAGTAGAGCAGGGCCCCCACGTCGTACCCGGTCAGAGTGTTTCTCATGTTCAGCCTCTTTTGTTCTTGATATGGCAACACGGCCGGGATCAACGGCCGCTGACGGGTCCTATTATAGCACTGACCGGGAGAGAAGAAAATAGATTTCCCCCTGCGGAGCGTGTTAAATTTTTGTGGAATTTCCCGCTATGCTCCATGCATATGTTGAAAAAATCTGTGGGAGCCATTATAATAGGAGTCAAATCCATTCAATTCAGAAAGTGGCATGGCTGCGATGTTTCAACTGGCGGAACTGACACAACTGAATGACTGCTTCCGGCCCCTCTCCCAGCGGGGCGGCGCCCGGGCCTATTTCCTCCGGATCGCCGCCTACAGCGGGGATGTGGCGGCGTTCCTGCGCCGCTATTACGAGGCGGCCCGCCGCTCCGGCGTCATCATCGACGGGCGCATCCCCAACCCGGACCCCGGCAACCTGGCCTACTTCAACGAGATGATGGGGGCCGACTTCCGGATGGATGCGGGCTTTCTCTCCCAGCGGCTGCAGAAGTGGCTGCCCCGGATGACGGACGGGCAGCGGACCGCCGTGGTGACGGCCATGTACGCCACTTTGGACGACATGCGGCGCCAGGGGAAGAACGACAACATGCTCCGCAATGCCTACATCAAGTACATGTGCTGGCTCTACTACAAGTTCGAGCGGATCGTCAACGTGCTGGGGGGCGAGACGCTGCCCAAGATCCTCTACGCCGGGGATGTGAGCCACTACGAGCTCCAGCTGCTGACGGTCCTCTCCCGGGCGGGGGCGGACATCGTATTGCTGGAGACCGGCGGGGACCAGGCGTATCTCACCGTGGACCCCCAGTCCGCGCTGTCCCGGCTGTACCAGGCCCCCGGCCTGGGCCCCTTCCCGGCGGGCTTCGGCGTGAAGCGGCTGCAGGAGGACCTGCAGCGGGAGGTGGAGCGCCAGCGGCTCTATGGCACGCTGCCGTCCCTCTCTCCCTGCACCAACGCCTGGGTGCAGAGGCCGGAGCTGAATGCGGTCCAGACCGCCGTCCAGGCCCGGGGGAGCGACGCCCGCTTTTTCTACAACCTCTTCCTCTGCCAGTACGGCGTGGAGGACAGCCTCACCTACACCAACGACCTGTTCGCACTCTACCAGGCGCTGAAGGGCGGCGGGCGCCGGATCTGCGTGGTCAACGGCGACCCTCCGCCGCCGACGCCGGAGGAGATCGCCGCAGTGAAGCGGGGGAATTACACCTCTGCGGAGCAGTTGGCCGCCGGCCTTTCCGCCAACATCCGCTACCCCGCCAATATCGAGCTTCAGCGCCTGATGACCAAGGCCTTCATCGACCTGGTGCTGGAGGAGGAGACCTCCTGCGGCGGCAGCGTCGCCAAGCTCACCAGCCGGGCAGTTTCGCTGCTCTGCTGGCTCAGCCGGTATCAAAAGGAGCTGTTCCCGGACTGGAAAGCGCCGGAGGTGGCGGTCTTTCTCCAGTTCGGCCGATGCGCCTCCGACATCGGGGCGCTGTTCCTGCGGCTGCTGGCCCGGCTGCCGGTGGATGTGCTGGTGCTGCTCCCCAACCTGAACGAGGGCAGCGTCCTCCGCGCTCCGGATCTGCTGGAGATCCACAGCCCCCAGTCCGTGGCGATGGACCGCTTCCCGGTGGACCAGAACCAGGCCCGGGTCACCACCGCCGCCTATCAGGCGGAGCGGGACCTGGACCGGCTGATGTACCAGGACACGGGACTCTACCGCAATCAGCAGTACGCCAAGGCCTCCACGGTCCTGCTGCAGACCATGTATGAGGAGATCCCCATCCTGTGGGACCAGGAGCTGAAATACCGCCCCAGCTTCTCCGCCGCCGGGGACACGGTTACCCTGCCGGTGATCTGCCAGAAGATCTGCGGCGTGAAGGACGGCAACGCCTCCCAGTACTGGCTGGACATCAAAAAGCTCATCACGCCGGACACGGAGGTGGTCCGCTCCGTCCCCTGGGTCCAGGGCACGGACCCCAATCCCGTCAAGCCGTATGCCACCCAGTTTCTGAAAAACGGCAAGCTGCTGCGCAGCAAGATCAAGGCCCACAGCGCCTATCTCTACGGGATCCTGCGGGCGGAGGTGCAGGAGCACCTGCTGGATAAGCTGCAGCTGCTGCTGGATCAGAAGCTGATCCGGGGGACCTTTGAAAACGGCACGGAGTACACGGTGATCGCCACGGCCCTGAATCTCCCCAAGGACCTGCTGCGGAAGATCCAGAAGTTCGACTTCACCAAAAAGAACCCCAAGCTCATCTACATCAACACCACGGAGAAGATGATCTCCCTGGAGGACAGCATCCTCACCGCGTTTTTGAGCCTGGTGGGATTCGACGTGCTGTTCTTCGTCCCCACCGGCTACCAGTGCATCGAGCAGCACTTCGCCC
>ERZ1643246.2010-NODE-2010-length-20559-cov-5.755999_pt1 | contig 20559 bp, 16 predicted proteins | sample MGYA00579265_ERZ1643246 | MGnify/ENA primary metagenome ERZ1643246 (study PRJEB29033, sample SAMEA4952261) | chicken gut metagenome | biome: Broiler Chicken; feature: Gastrointestinal Tract; material: Caecum | place: Ireland | collected 2018 | study: Broiler...
AGTAAATATTGCCATTCCAAGCATTTTAAACGCGTTATACCATCCCAGAACCCTATCTAAAATGTCAGGTGGAGATATCAATGTCAATACCGTCGGATTTGCTGCCGGAATGATTCCTCCCGGAATCCCAAGCAATGCGGAACATATCAATACACCAATCAAAGGCATGTCAACTAACAATATCAGCAAGCCTGAAATAATCGCGACCACAATACTTAAAATTACAATGGTTTTCTTGTTAAATACCTGCAGCATAATACTTGATGCAAATGCGGCAATCATCATAACAACCATCGGCAATGTTGAAATTAAAACTGCTGTCTGCTCCTGCCCCGGAAATGCCTGATAAATTAATGCCAAAACCACAACAGCAATACAATAAATCCATGATGAAAAAGATGTAACAAGTATCGTTATTATCTGTAATTTTAGCTTCAAAAAATACACCTCCTTAATAAAAAAAAGAGGAGATCGAACCTGTATAACAACCAGGAACGATCTCCTTTGATCAATTGTTTGCAGTAACTATAATTCTTTTTCCTCATTTTGCCTAGGACAAAACGGAACTTTTTATTTTGTTCCGTAAAAATCCATTTAACTTCTTATTTTTAATTTCATCCGCTGTATCTGCTTTTATTTTTACGTGAATTTTAGAAATAAATCCTCTCATCGTTGATCGTGCTTTCCATTTTCGGAAAATATTTCCGGAACATTTTGTCAGTAAAGCATCTGTCCAGGATTTGCTCTGCATATTCCGATGCCGGTTCCTCTGACGCCTGAAATCGTCCAAAGGGCATAAAAAAAGAACCCCGACCAGGATTCTTTTTTTATTTCTTTTATAAGGGAACTATTCCCGAACTCTTCTACTGCTGTCCGGCATCTTTGGCCGAACCAAGAGTAATACTAAGCGTCTGCGGCTGATATTTGCCATTGGAAGCCCGCTGGGTCACAACGGAGACGGTCTCTCCGGCAGCATAATACTGCAACGTATCCTGCAGCTGTTCCATATTTGACACAGAACGGCCGTCCAGTTCCGTGATAATATCACCCTTTTTCACACCAGCCTTATCTGCCGGTCCATTTTTTACCACTGATGATACAATGACGCCGCCCGGTATGCCGTACAACTCTGTAATATCCGCGGTCACTGTCTCTCCTTCAATCCCCAGATAGGAAGCTTCATCGGAATCTACCTTTTCTCTTGTCGGAAGATTCATGAGATCTTTCAGACTGGATTCCGCTTTATCGATCGGGATGGCAAATCCGATATTGTCCACAGAACCGCCCGTCGGAGTAGACTCCGTCTTCGCCTCATTAATTCCGATCAGCTCCCCTTTCATGTTAAGAAGGGCTCCCCCGCTGTTGCCGGGATTGATGGCGGCATCGGTCTGGATCAGCCCGGTGGAATTAATCTCCGTTCCGCTCTCGTCCGTCAGTTTTAAACTCCTGTTCAGAGCGCTTACATACCCGCAGGTAACAGACTGTCCGTAGCCAAGGGCATTGCCGATGGCAACCACCTGCTCTCCCAGTTCCAGATCATCAGAATCGCCCACAGTGGCAATTTTAATTTGTCCCATGGTATCATCGGAAATATCGGAAAGCTTTACCGAAACTACTGCCAGATCATTATTTACATCGGTTCCCTTTATGTTTGCCGACACCGTATTCTGATCGATAAATCCTACGGAAAGTTTTCTGGCTCCCTCTACCACGTGGTTATTGGTCGCTATCAAAAGCTCTGAATCGTTTTTTCCAACGATAACTCCCGTGCCGGCTCCTTCCACTTCATACTGCTGGGTTCCGCCGAAGAAATTTCTCATCTCTTCCACTGACATGGTGGAAATCGTTACCACGGAAGGCATCGCATTTTTTGTAACCTCAATCACTGTATCATCCGTACTGTCGTCCGTGTTATTGTCCGCGGTGTCATCCCTGCCGCTGTTTGTGCCCTGTGATTCATCCTTTTCCACCGTAGCTGTTTTTGAAATATTGTTCTCAATGTAAATTCTATTTCCAACGGCATTGACTCCATACATTACTCCTCCGGCGATCAAGCCAAATACCAACGCCATAGCAATCAGCAAAAGCCATCTTTTTCCCATGGACAAGACCGTTTCCTCCTTTTTTCATTTTATGTGTTTTAATTTTTCATTGATCGGTAAAATATTGATGTGCAGGTACTGATCTGCACATCAATATCCATACAAAGAAGTCAATACATGATGTACCTTTTGTCTTTCCTGCTGTGATGTCGCGACTGACTGCGGAATATCAGTCTTCCCGAAGCTGCCTGCTGTTTCTGATTTTCTGCATTGACTTCTTTTCTGCTCCGCCCTATAATAATAAAACCATATGGGAAAAATAAGAAGCAACTATACCGCCACATTTTAACAACATTGTGCCATACATCAAGAGGTGAATTTATGTGCTATAAAACTGCTGACATCAATGAAAATCTTCTGGAAAGCTTTCAATATCCGAAGGGAGAATTTCCTGTCTTAAGAACAAAAAAATCCCTGGATGAATACAAGCAGGGAGAAATAAGCTGCCACTGGCATTCTGAGTTTCAGTTCGGACTCCTGCTTCAGGGGAAATTAGACTATTATATTTTCAATAATCCCGTATCGAAATTACATCACACACTGAATCCAGGCGATGGATTTTTTATCAATTCGCGGGTTCTTCACGGATACAGACAGACGGTTCCCGGAAGCAGCCTGTTTCTTTTCAGCATGATCCCAAGCTTTTTTGCATCTCCACCATTTGGCAAATTATATCAGAAAATCATTCTTCCTGTGATGCACTCCAAAAAGAACGGCCTTTTTCTCATGTCTGATCAACAGGAAGACACGCTCATGCTGCGCCTTTTTCGCAAATTTAAGTCTCTTTGTCCCAAAGAACAGGATTATGAACTGCATGCCATGGAAGTGATCTGCCGCATCTGGCAGAGCCTTTTCCATAAATTTGAATCGGGCGATCTGCTTGCTGATCCCTCCCTCAAAAATATCTCTCACATGACCCGCATGCATAAAATGCTTGATTTCATTCATGAAAATTACAGCAAGCCCATGACCGTTGAACAGATTGCCGACGCCGGCCATATCAGCAAACGGGAATGTTTCCGCTGCTTTCGCGCCGTTATCAATCAAAGTCCCATCGAATATCTCATTCAATATCGCCTGACCATGGCCGCCAATCTTCTGATGTCCAGTGATAAACCGCTTTCCGCCATATCCGAATCCTGCGGCTTTGAGAATATCAGTTACTTTACAAAATGTTTTAAAAAACGTTATGGAATCCTTCCCCGGGAGTTCCGCTCCTGATTTTCTTTCGTCAGGCAGAATCTTATTGTATTTTTTATTACATTTGTCGTCAATTTGTTAGACTATATTTGTTATAATCGCAAAATAAATTGATTTTTTTATTTATTTCTTATTATAAACCTTATATTTTTAATATTTTTTCATTTATGTGTAAAATATGTAAAATTTCTGATTATTTATTGACAATTCATGTATACAGTGTTATATTGTTTCATGAACAGGGAAACAGATACTTTCTCTCTTTAATGAAATCATACAATAAGCGACAAAAGAGGAAAGGACCTTATCATGAGGTCCTTTCCTCTTTTGTTATACTTTTCTGACAGCGCCAGAACAAGAGTGCTCCGATCAGGGCCACCAGCAATTCCGTGGCCGGAAAAGCACACCAGACGCCCCGGATCTGTCCCAGAAAAGACAGCAGGAAAGCCATGGGAACGATCACGATAAATCCCCGCAGCAGTGAGATGATATGCGCTGGCAGCGGCCGCTCTGTTGATGTAAAATAAATGGATATGATAATATTAAATCCGGCAAAAGGGCAGGCCAGGAAATAAAGACGCAGCCCCTCCATGGCAATGGTCTGAAGCACGGGGTCATGTTCACTGTTGAACACCGCAGTGATCGGAGACGCGCCGAAGAATACCAGCAGGTAAATGCAGACAGAAAACACCGCCATAACTGTCAGCGCACAGCGCAAAAACACCCGGATATCTTCATAATTCCTGCCTCCGAAGCTGCGGCTCAAAAGCGGCTGGATACCCTGGGCAATTCCCGTATAGATGGCGATGATCACCAGGGAGAGATTGGCAATGACGCCATAAGCGGCCACGCCCACATTTCCGTTGAGGTTCATAATGATGGAATTAAATACGATCATGACCACGCCGGAGGAAACTTCCGTGACCAGAGACGGGACGCCGCTTGATAAAATCCATCCGGCCTGTCCTGGCTGGGGACGGCATTTCACCGGATAAAATCCGTTATGTCTCCGGATAAAATGCGACGACAGAATCAGCATACTGATGATCGGCGCCAATCCGGTGGCGAATACGGCTCCGAAGATCCCCATACCGCAGGGAAAAATGAACACCCAGTCCAGAACCACGTTGGAGAGACTTCCTCCGATCATGGCTGCCATGGAAAGCTGCGGCGCACCGTCGTTTCTCACAAAACACAAAAGAACATTATTGAGAAGGAACGCCGGCGCAAAAAGCAGGATGACCCGAAGATATGTTCTTGACATGGTATATACATTATCTCTGGCGCCGAACAGATACACGATATCCCCGGCAAAGAGCAGGCCTACCGCCACAAAAATCACAGCAAATACAGCTGCCAGATACAGAGTGTGGGTAAATGTACGGTTTGCCGCCTTATGATCCTCCTGGCTTTTCTGTATGGAATAGCGGGTACCGCCGCCCATTCCGATCATCAGACCGCTTCCGTGAATAAAATTGTAAATGGGAATGGCCAGATTGAGTGCGGTAAGACCGTCTGTCCCCAGTCCTTTGGATACGAAAAACGTATCGGCAAGAATATAACAGGAAAGGCCGATCATGCCCATCACATTGAGAGACACATATCTCGCAAACTCCTGCAGTCGATTTTTCTTTTTCATACAAACCTCCCAAAATCCATCTTATGATCCTGTGAACTTTATTACATCGGTCAGGATCACAGAGCAAAAATGGCTTTATGACTCTTTTCTTGCTCTGACAAGCTCAATGGCTTCCTTTCCGGATACATGATCCATACTCATTTCCAGCATGCAGAGAGGCTCCCATTCCATCCTGATAAAATTCTCCCTGTTTTCTTTTGTATCCTCCGGAGCATATTTTACCGCCAGTTTCTCGATGGCGGTACGTTTCTCTTTCTCCTCTTCCAGAATACGGATCGTTCCAAAAATAATAACACTCCGGAAATACGAGGTGTACTCTTCCGGTACAATATGATCCTGGGCAATTACGCAGAACGACGCCTTTGGATTGCTGCGGATAACGTCCAGCTTGTGGCCGCTTTTGGCACAATGAAAATACAGCTTATCTCCATCTGCCACGTAGCTTAACGGCACGCCGTAGGGATACTCCTCATCTCCCGCAAGAGAAAGCACCCCGGAGGTTCCTTCTCTTAAAATATCCATACACTCTTCTTTTGACAGCTGCTGTTTGTTTCTTCTCATTTCCTGAAACATTTTTTACCTCCTTACAATCTTTTACGCAAAATCCTTCCCGCCTCAGGTTTTTTGTTTTAATATCTTTTTCACTACGCACCGGAAAAAGACAAAAAGAAAAGCATTGACCTTCGTATCTTCAATGGCCTAACGATACGAAATCAACGCTTCTGCTCTTACCCGGCGGCAAGCATTTTATTGCAGCACGAGAACCCGCACTAAAACAATGGCAGATCCTCAGTTATATATTCTTACAAATTTTTATCACAAACCGAAATACTTGTCAAGGATTTTATGCCGACAGCACATTGCCCGTCTGCGCCAGCGCCACATCTCTTACTTATCTAAGCATCACACTCTCATTTATGCCAGCGCCACATCGCCCACTCTTTTCATCCATTTGTTGGTCACCTTCGTGATCTGTCCCACAAAAATCATGGCAGCCAGCGTACCTTCCCGTACGCCTTCCACGCCGCCGAGGAATACCAGGGACAAAACGACCGAAATGCAGACCAGCGTAATATCAAAGCCCATTTTCATATTGCCAAATTTCACCGGGGCTACTTTACAGATGGCAAGCACTATTCCCTCGCCGGCTGTGGTGACAAGATTTGCCATCACTTCCACGCTGATGCCCAGAGCGATCAGCACGATGCCGATGATACAAAACAGCCATTCTTCCAGATAATTGGATACCTGTATTCCCTGCAGGAGATATTCCGCCACATCGATCATGGTTCCAAACACAATGGCAGCCGGAAACTGTAAGAGCTGAAACCAGTCATACTGCCTCCGGAGAATCGCAATCTGGATGAGCACAAACAGAAAATTCATGATAATAGTCGTGGTCCCCACTGACAGCCCGGAAATCAACGACGTCACATACGGGACCGTGGAGATTGGCGAAATACCCAGGTCTGCCTTGATGGAAAATGCCACGCCAAAGGCCATGATCGTCAAACCCAGACATAAAAAAACAAACCGCAGAACCGGATGATTGATTCTCTTTTTCTTTTCACTGTCAGAAATCGTATTACTCATAGTTCTTCCCCTTTTCTTTTGAAGATTGTTCTATGCTCCCGCATAATTTAACCAACATATTTTTCAGGGTATCCACCTCTTCTCCGGAAAGGCCGGACACCGCTTTTTCCTCTTCCCGCCGGAAAACATCCATCATTTTTTCCGCCGCGATCTGCCCTTTATCCGTTAGTGAAACATACAAAGAACGGCGGTTTCCTTCGCGGTTTCTCCGATGGACCAAACCAGCTTTTTCCATGCGAAATAAGATGCTTCCCACTGTTGCCTGCTCTATCTCACAATAAGCTGCAATCGTCTTCTGATCTGCCTCCTGATATTTAAAAAGAAAATCAAGGATTTTCGGCTGGCCGGAAGTAAGCCCCAGCTTGCCGGCTTCGGAAAGCACTTTTTTCGATAACATGGCGTGGGATTTCATCAGTAGATAATGAAGACTTTCCATTTTTCCTCCACAATTATACTAAGTATTCTTATTATATCAACACTCATTATATGCTTTCATATTAAAATGTCAAGAAATATTATTTCTTTTCTGCTTTTTATGTTAAAATGAGAATCAGAACGCTCTCCCATTGACGATCCTTTATTTTTACATACTATTTTTATCAAAGAAGGAGTAACAAAAGTGACAGACATGAACCTGGATTATGCCAGACAACAATTCGAATCTTATCTTGAGCAATACGACCGGTCAGACGATAAGGTCCGCCTGAAAATCATTCATACCTATGGGGTGGTCCACTGCAGTCGTCAGATCTGCGGGCGGATGGGCCTCTCCCGGGAAGATACCGATCTGGCGCAGCTTATCGCTCTGCTGCACGATATCGGACGGTTTGAACAGCTGAAACGATTTGACAGCTTTGAGCCGGATACCATGGATCACGCCGCTTTTGGCGTGCATCTTCTGTTTGAAGAGGGGAAAATCCGTGACTTTATAAAAGAACCGGCATGGGATTCCATTATCCGCACTGCCATCGCCAGACACAGCGAATTTAAGCTGGAAGGTATTTCTGACCAGCGGGAACTGCTCCATGCCAGGCTGATCCGGGACGCAGACAAGCTGGATAACTGCCGGGTCAAATTAGAAGACTCCATCGAAACCATGCTGGGCGTATCACCCAAAGAAGTGGGCAGATCTTCTATCACGCCGGAGGTCATGGCACAGTTTATGGATCATAAGTCCATCTACTCTCCCACCCGAAAAACAAAGATGGATTACTGGCTTTCTTACCTGGCCTACTTTTTCGATATCAATTTCCGGGCGACACTTACGATCATAGAAGAGCGTCAGTATATCAGCCGTCTGATCGCACGGATTCCTTACTCTGACCCGAAGACCGCCGCACAGATGCAGGAAGTCAAAAAAATCCTGCAGGATTATTTCTCTTCCCGCACAGAGGATCCATCCAAAGCAGCGGATACCTTTTTCGCATAACAGGCAGATCTCCCGGGAAGGAAACACATAAGACACATGATCCGTCCCAAAATAGGAAGGAATCCTGCAAAGCAGGATTCTCCGCCGCAGTGCGATCCTCGCGGAGCGTTTTTTATTTCACAGGAATGCAATTCCTGTGAAATAAAAAAGGCTGTACATGGAAATCTTCTCTCCACGTACAGTCTACACGTTTAGATTTAAAAATACTTCCGGCTTCCCCAGAGATTCGCCTTCTTCAAATCGAGATACTGCTGATACGCATCCTCAAGAATCTGCTTCTCATTGGGAAACCGCAGCAAATGATAGGCTTCATGAAATTTATAAAAACCGGAATCCACAAAATATTCTTCTTTCTGTGGCTTGGAATAATAGCTGTCCGCCATCATCAGATACCAGTGAACATCTTTTACCACCACATCGTGAGCGGTATTAAAAGTGTACTGACTCTTTCCCACATATTTAATAATAGACGCCCTCGCACCGGTTTCCTCTCTCACTTCCCGCAGTGCGGTTTCTTTATATTCTTCTCCCTCCTCTACTGTTCCTTTTGGGAGCACCCATCCCTCATACCTGTTTTTATAATTTTTGTATAAAAGAAGGATTTTCCCGCGAAAAATGACCACACCACCACAACTTGTTGCCTGTATCATATCTCTTCCTCCTATGCAAACAATTCTGGTGTGTATTACACTTGGTAACAGTATAGCAAATAGATACGTCCTTTGCAAGAAAGCTGTCTGATTTTTGCAGATATTTCTATGAGTAATAGTCTTTCATCTCATTATTATAATACGAATCAAAGACCTCTTTCGCGATCGGAGCCGCATACTCGCTGCCGGCACCGCTGTTTTCCACGATGACACAGACCACCAGATCCGGGTCTTCCACATTGGAATATCCAAAAAACCAGGCATGGGACCGCTCTCCTTCATTTTCCGCCGTTCCGGTTTTACCCGCAGCCGTATACAGATCGGTATCCAGCACCCGTCCGGTACCGTCGGTCACAACATTTCGCAGCATTTTCTGAAGAATCTTCGCATCGTTTGGGTCTACCAGAGTCTTGTATTCCTCCGGTTTCGTCTCCTTGATCACAGCTCCGTCGGCGCTTTCCACGCTTTCTACCAGATACGGCCTCATCAGCACTCCGTCATTGGCGACGGCGCACATGAGAAGCGCATTGTGAAACGGCGTCATAAGAGTATTTCCCTGGCCGATAACGGTCTGAGGTACCTCGCTTTTCTGCGAGTCCTCATCCAGATCAAACCGACTCTGTTTTACGGCGATATCAAAAGGGATGCTCTGACCAAAAAGGAGCTTCTCATTGAGGGCGGCGAACCGTTTCAGATTCAGAGTACTTCCCAGAGTGACAAAAGCAGTATTACAGGATTTGGTGAACGCTTTCTCCAGATCCACTTCCCCGTGCTCTTCACCGTCATAACAGCTGATGCGGACACTGTCCACCACGGTCTCACCGGTACAATCATAACTAAAATCCCCGTAAGAAGCCGGATGTTCCTCTATATATTCCAGCGCCGTGACCAGTTTATAAGTGGATCCCGGCGGATAAAGCCCCTGCGTCGCGCGGTTTAAAAGGCAGCTGTTATCTTCATCGGAATTGATCTCCTCCCAGATGTCATCCAGCTCGTTGGGATCAAAATCCGGCTTGGACACCATGGCACGCACTTTTCCGGTCTTCGGCTCGATGGCCACCACAGCTCCGCGATGATCACCCAGGGCGTTGTAGGCAGCTTTCTGCAGACGGGTATCCAGGGTGGTCACAATGGTGTCTCCCACGGTCTTCTCCCCCGATACTCCTTCCCTGATCTGGTCCACCAGCTGTTCGTGGGAAGTCAGCAGATCATAATTATAGGCAGATTCCAGGCCCGCTTTTCCATGGGAATTATATCCCACCACATGGGCGAACATATCCTCATACGGGTATTCCCTTACCTCATCTCCGTCCTCATCCACAGTGGTTTCCGCCAGTACCTTATCGTTGGCACTCTTGATGCTGCCCCGCAGGACTTTTTCTGATAAGGCTGTGGTACGCTTATTATAGGGACTGTTGATCACTTCCGGCGCATCGTAAATGGTAAACTTCACCAGATATCCGATGAGCCCAAGAAAAAGCACCACCACAAAAAGACTGGTCCGGAACATATACCGGTTGGTCCGGAGCTTCCGCCCTTTTTTGGGCACAAATAAAGAAGCCAGTCTTTCCCAGATGGTCACGGATTCTGTTGTCTTTAACTGCCTAGCGGCCTGTCTCTCTCTGCGGGCTGATTTCTGATGTCTGTTCATCTTCTTCCACTTCCTCATCTTCTTTATAGGCAATCATAAAAATGCCCTGCATAATCGCAAATATAATCAGGGTACTGGCAACGGAACTTCCGCCATAACTAATCAACGGCAGCGTAACGCCGGTGGACGGAATAAACTTCGTGACTCCTCCGATACAGAGGAAGACCTGAAAAATAAAACAAATGGAAAATCCATAAGCTACCAGCTTATAAAAACGTCCTTTCACATCCATGGCAATCTGCAGAAAATGTACAAATACACCTAAATAGATAAAGATCAGACAGATGGCAAAAAAGACGCCGAATTCCTCCGCGATGGCGGAGAAAATAAAATCACTGTCCACCACCGGAATATCCGAGGGCCGCCCCTGGGTCAGCCCCAGACCGAACCATCCTCCGGTCCCAATGGCAAAAAGCGACTGGGTGATCTGATAGCCCCGGCCCTCGATGATCGACCAGGGATCGATCCACGCGTCAAACCGGGTGCGGACATGGGCAAACAATATGTATGCCAGCCTTCCCGCCAGGGTGCCTGCCGCCACACCTCCCAGCACATAGATGCCCCGTCCGGTAGCCGCATAGCTCAGGAAAATAAAAATCACAAAGTATAAAAGGGCGCCTCCCAGATCCTTTTCCAGAATCAGAACCATCACATGGCAGCCGGAAAACAGCGCGGTAATCAGCACACGTTTAAAGCTTGCCGGCTTTTCCAGCATGGCCGCCAGGAAAAATACAAAAGCGATCTTTACAAATTCCGACGGCTGGATGGCAAAAGCTCCCAGAGAAATCCAGTTGGTCGATCCGTTCTTTGTGCTTCCGATAACAAACACAGAAGCTAAAAGCGCAAGACCAATGAGCCCGTATATCCAGCGGAGCCTTTTGAGCCAGTAGGCTTTCTCCAGAAAAAACGGAACGATCAAAACCACAACCGAGCTGACCGCGACAATGGCGAACTGCTTCACTGCCTGTTCGAAATCCAGCCGGGTCAGCATGACAAAACCGATCAGCAGCAAAAAGCAGGTGTGATTCATCAGAATCCTGGAACAATCGGTATACACATGCTCATAAATGAGAATAAGTATTTTAAAAAACACCGCCTGCGCCGCATATAAAGCGAGAATCTTTACATCAAAGGTTTTTAAAAACAACACGCCATAGCAGATAAAATGAAAAATAAACATAAACCGCTCCTGGCGGTTCATCCTCCTGATCTGCTGATCTTCCGTGGAAGGAAGGAACACAGTAAAACAAGATACGGCATAAATCGCGCACATGATCATGAAAATGTAATTGGACCCTGTCGATATAATGTTTAACATGAACTCACCTACTCAATTCCAAATTTCCAGTATGCGTCCGGTTCTTTACCTTTTACCGGACGATATCCGTTTTCCTCCCACCGCATATACTGGCGGACCGCCGCTTCCACACTTTCTCTATCTTCCAGAAAGAAATGAAAAGTCACTCCGTCAAGGGATTGCACGACTTCTCCATACTCTTCCCCCAAAAGATTTCTCGGCCGGTCCGACCAGATACTGTTATAACAGTACCGGCAATGGCTGACCACCGGCAGCTGCCTTTTCTTTCTGTCCTCCAGGAAAAGGATCTCCTGGCGGTGATTGCAGCCGCCCTTTGTCTTCTTGATACACTGGGCGGAACGCATCAGCGGCACCCGGCCATAGACGGAAGCCTCCATCTGTATGATGCTCTCCGGCCGGGCTTCTTTCGGTTCAGCCCCGCCTGACAACTGTCCATCCGCTTCCTCAAGCATCTCCTGACACTCCCTGCCGGACAGCTCCACCGGAAGTTCCGCTCCCGCCAGAGAAAACAACCGCGTCATCTCCCGCACAGAGCGATGATTCCACAGATAGCAGTCCGCCCCGGCATAAATCGGAGCGGTCCGCCCTTCCAGCTGCCACAAAAACTGTGCCTGTCCGATACCATGCACATAAATTCCTGACCAGTGCGGAGACCGACAGAGGGCACCCAGAGCCGGATAAAAATCCCCGTTTTCCGAGGCTTCCTTCTCCGTTCCCGCCGCAGTATCCTGCGGCGCGGCATTTATCCTGAGAATCAATGGCAGAGAAAGAAATGCACGTTTCCCCTGCCGGCAGATCTCTTCCGCCAAAGCGGGAAGCGCATCCTCCTCCCAGAAATCCGCCGGCAGACAGATACTGTCAAAGAACGGATGAGAGAGGCAGAATGAAAACAGCTCTCTGTCATATACCACTGCCATTTTTTTCTTTTTCACATTGGAAACTGCGGATTTCTCATTTAAAACAATAGATTTCTTATTGTTATTTAGTGAAATAACAGTATCACTTTTTCTTTCTGATTGCAAGGAAATCTTTCTTTCGATTCTGTTTTTTTCCTGTGACGTTTTTGTAAACGACTGTTCCAGCCGCTCCTGCAACATCCGGAATCCCGTCTGACGAAGCTTCTTTAACGCCGACATAGGCAGAAATACATTTTCTTCCAGATGAATCTGCAGATCTTCCAGATAAAAAGGCACCCCGCCGGTCTTATGCATCTGCCGGCTGATATCCTTCTCTTCCAGGGGACGCCTGGAAGAAGGCTCCGCCACGGCGCCGGATACCGCAGCCTCTTCTCCCCGGCATTGGAGAGTCAGTACTGCCGGCGCGCCGATTTTAATGGTAATTTCTCCTCTTACCGGATATTTTATCTCATTTGACAAAATGTCATTCTGAATCCAGGCAGATAACGCTTCATTTTTTCTTCGCCAGACTCCCATACCCGGTTTAAGTTCTTTTGTACCCGGAACATTCAAAAGACAGAACTTTCCTTCCATCTGCAGTTGTTCCGGCACCGTCAGCACCATTTCCTCCTGCTCCTTCCATGGAAGAATCAGAACATCCTTTGGATGGAGTACCACGCCTTTGTCAAGTTCCACCACAATTCTGCCCCGGCGCACCTGCCGCACCCGGCCGATCTGTCGTCCCAGATTCCGCGGATGCACCGTGGACATCATCTCCGGACCATTATGCCGTTTACTGTAACCATCTGTAAAACCGCTCCGGCTGTACAGTTCTTCCAGTGCAGCGTAGTCCTCCCCGGAGATCCTCCAGTCCTGCGGTCTTTCTTTGTATTCATCCAGATATTTTCTGTAAATGGCAGTCACTCCCGCCACGTACTCTACATTTTTCATGCGGCCCTCGATTTTCAGAGAATCCACGCCTGCCCCGATGAATTCCGGCAGCAGAGAGATGGCGCACAGATCCTTCGGACTCAGCACATGAGCCCCGCTTCCGGACGTAAGCATCTTCCTTCCGCCAGCTCCGAGCACCCGGTACGGCAGACGGCACGGCTGAGCGCAGCGTCCCCGATTTCCGCTTCGCCCTCCGTACATACTGCTAAACAGGCACTGCCCCGAATAACAGTAACAGAGCGCCCCGTGAACGAAAATCTCTACTTCCAGTCCCGTATCCTCTTTGATCTGACGGATCTCATCGAGGGACAGCTCTCTGGCGGGAACCACCCGGTTCATGTCAAGTCTCGCGGCGGCCCGGGCGCCGTACACATCCGTGATGGTCATCTGGGTGCTTCCGTGGATCTCCATGCCGGGAAAATTCTGCCGGATCAGGGAGGCCGCTCCCACATCCTGCACGATCACCCCGTCAAGACCTTCCTCATAAAAAGGCAGTAAAAAATCAAAAAGCTGTTCCCGGAGCTCTTTCTCTTTCATCAGAGTATTGACCGTCAAATATAACCGTTTCTCATAAAAATGGGCATAATGCAGTGCTTCCACCAGATTCTCCCTGGTAAAATTATCTGCATATGCCCTGGCACCAAACCGCTGTCCACCCATATAGACAGCATCCGCCCCTGCCTTTACGGCAGCTTTTAAGTGTTCAAAAGAACCTGCCGGAGCCAAAAGCTCCGGCAGCTTAATTCCGTTTCGTTTCATTTCGTTTTGTCTCATGAAGCTCACTCCGTGTTTCCAGTTCAATAATGCGCTTCTGCAGTTCGTTGACCTTGGTCTTGTACTCAATCACCAGCTTATTGGCCGTGTCTATCCGCATCTCTTTGTCTACCATCTCCTGCTTGAGCTTATAAAGCTCCTGCTCACTCTCCTGATGCTCCTGATTGAAAATATTAAGTTCATCCTGCAGCTTGAAATAGTCCTCCGCGATATTCAGCGACAAAAGAATATTCTTATACTCCTGCGGCAGCTTGCCATAACCGGCCTGCTGCTTTAATTCCCGGATCTTACCGTCCACATAGGAGGCAATCCGCTGCATATACGCTTCGCTGCTGTTTCCCGCCAGCATATAAACCTTTCCGTCAATGACCACAGATACTTTTGTTTTGTTTTCCATTTTCATCCCCCATGTTGTTTCGTCCGCGCCCGGCACAGGCCGCCGCAGCGACTGCTAAAAGACTTCCTCCGGAACAGGGAGCCCCAGATGCTCATAGGCATATGGAGTCAGCGCCCGCCCCCGCGGCGTCCGTTTAATGAGGCCCCTCTGTATCAGGAAAGGCTCACATACATCTTCAATGGTCCCGGCGTCCTCGCCGATGGCTGCCGCCAGTGTATCAAGCCCCACCGGTCTTCCGGCAAACTTGACAATCATCGTATCCAGAATATTTCTGTCTGTGGTATCAAGACCAAGAGCGTCAATCTCCAGCAGATCGAGGGCGTCTCCCGCCACCTGCCGGGTAATCACTCCGTCGTATCTTACCTGTGCAAAATCCCGCACCCGTCGTAACAGACGGTTGGCCAGTCGGGGCGTTCCCCGGCTCCGCCGGGCAATCTCCAATGCCCCTTCGCCGTCGATCTCCACTCCGAGAAGTTCCGCAGAACGCTCCACAATGGTCCGGAGCTCCTCATCGGTATAAAATTCCAGCCGGTTTACCACGCCAAAACGATCTCGCAAAGGTGCGGTAAGCATCCCCGCTCTGGTGGTCGCGCCAACAAGAGTAAAATGCGGCAGATCCAGCCGGATCGAACGGGCGGAGGCCCCCTTTCCGATCATGATATCAATGGAAAAATCCTCCATGGCCGGATAAAGTACTTCTTCCACCTGCCGGTTCAGCCGGTGTATTTCATCGATAAACAATACATCCCCGTCAGAAAGCCCGTTTAGCACGGCGGCAATCTCTCCCGGCTTCTCGATGGCCGGTCCGGAGGTGATCTTTAAATGCCCGCCCATCTCATTGGCGATGATGCCGGCAAGAGTGGTCTTACCCAGTCCCGGCGGCCCGTACAAGAGTACGTGGTCCAGAGGCTCTCCCCGCATCTTCGCTGCCTGAATGAAAACGTTCAGGTTCTTTTTGACCTTTTCCTGGCCGATATATTCTGTTAATGACGCCGGTCGAAGACTCCCCTCGGCGGCTGCGTCTTCTTCCAGCAGTTCTGTCGTTATCATCCTGTCCATTCTGTCACCTGCAATGTTATAATGTCATAATCTTCTTGAGCGCTTCTTTTAAAAGCTGCTCCGCGTCCATGTTCTCTGCGCCCGACACCTTGTGCACCGCCCGGTATGCTTCGCCGTTGGAATAACCGAGGGCAATGAGGGCATCCATCGTGTCTGTGATCTGACTGCCGTCCCCCGTCAGGTCTGCCGCAGCCGGCACTTCCTCTTCTTTTCCAATGCCAAGATCTGCCAGATCCAGCTTATCTTTCAACTCAATGATCAACCGTCTGGCTCCCTTCGGCCCGATTCCGGGCGTCCGGGCGATGCTCTTCGCATCTTCACTGACCACGGCATAATACAGATCTTCCACGCTGAGCGTCGATAAGATGGAAACGGCCACCTTCGGCCCGATTCCGCTGACTCCCAAAAGAAGCCTGAATACCCGAAGCTCCTCCCGGGACAAAAATCCATAGAGAGCGAGCAGATCCTCCCGCACATAAAGATATGTATAGAGAGTCACTTCCTCCCCCATGTGTATCTGACCACAGGTGACGGCGGAAGTCCGCACTTCATAACCCATCCCGCGGTTATCCACCACGATATACTCCTCATTGGCGTAAACCGCCGTGCCTTTTATGTATGAAATCAACGTAATTAACTCCTGTCTCGAACTTATATTCTATCCAATAATACCATACTTCCCCTGGAAATACAACCGACGACTTCTCTTCCCTCTCATTTGACAGCCGCTTTTTTCTCTGATACTATTCCACTAACATACCGTTCTCCCGGTATCTTCTTATATGATAGAAAGGACACACTATGCTCACAAAACATTACTGCTTTCCCGGAACCACTCCGGAAACAGACGCCAAAGACACGCGCTACACCTTTATAGATATTGAAACCACCGGATTAAAACGGGATACCACCATTCTCTACCTCATCGGCTGCGGCTACTATGAGAAGGACAGTCTCTGCATCGTCCAGTGGTTTAACGATGACGGTGTCAGTGAACCTGCCATGCTGCTGGCTTTGAGAGAATTTCTCACGCAGCACCCGGCACCCCTTTTTACCTTTAATGGAGAGAGCTTTGACATCCCCTACCTGAACCGTCATTACGAACTCAATCATATGGATTACCGTCTGGACCTGACCGGTTCTCTGGATCTCTACCGGATGCTCCGTCCGTTCCAGACTCTGTTTCATCTGTCCCACGGAAAACAAAAAGACTGGGAGAGGTTTCTTGGCATTTCACGGGAAGACTTATATAACGGCGGACAGCTCATCGGCATTTATAAGAAATATCTCCTGAAAAAGGATCCGGAGCTGCTCCATCTTCTTCTTCTCCACAACATGGAGGATATCCGCGGCATGGAAGCCCTGCTTCCCCTGGCCGCCTATGGATCTCTTCTTGGCGGCCAGTTCACCGTGGAAGGATTTACCGTCTCCGGAGATTCCTCTTCTGCCAATATGACTGCGGACCGGCTTTGTTCCGGGGATTTCACAGATCAGCCTCCTTTTCCCCGTCTGATCGCCGACTGCCGTCTGCGAAAGCCTCTGCCTAAGCCTCTTCATGCGGCTGCAAATTTTACAGAGAAAGAATTTTCCCTGTCTGATATCCTTTCACCCGGCACGGAAAACAGCAGTATTCCTCCACTCTCTTCTGTGGACATTGACGGACAAAAGATGCAGATAACCATTCCGGTAGTCCAGGGGACTTTAAAATATTTTTATCCGGATTATAAAAATTATTTTTATCTTCCCGAGGAAGACCGGGCTATCCATAAATCCGTCGGCTGTTATGTGGACAGCCAATTTCGGGAAAAGGCGAAGCCCGCCACCTGCTATATCAGAAAAAACGGTCTGTTTCTTCCGCTTTTCCCACAAACAAAATATAAGGGCATCCAGACAGCGCAGAAGTCCTACGCGGATTCCCTGACACTCTATAAAAATGATTATAAAGATACTTGTTCTTTCGTGGAATTACAGCCGCTTTTTCACGGAAATGGGGACAGAGCGGAAAATACCGGCAATGGAAGACATACTTCTCTTGCCAACGCCTATCTTTGCGACTACATGAAAGACGTATTTATCTCCGAAATGAAAAAAGCTGCCACCTGACAGCATGCTGTCCTCCCATGGACCTTCGCCTCGCGTTGTTCCGTGGGAAGACGGCCGGTCAGGGTGACAGCCTTTCTCTTCAAATAGGATCGTCTATTATTTCATCTCTTTTGCCAGAGCATCGATTTCTTCTTCGTTGGCCGGAGTCATAGCGGAACGAATCGTTACCGTGGTGTCAGCAAATGTGATATTTTCACATTTATCAAACGCTGCTTTCATCACTTTCGCCGCCATCGGAGCCCAGGTACCATTCTCAATGAACGCTACCTTGCGGTTCATATATCCTCTCTCTGTGATCTCTGCCAGGAAGTCTCTCATGAACGGGAATACTTCTGTGTTATATGTAGTAGATGCAAGAACAAGCTTGCCGTAACGGAAGGCATCTTCCACAGCCTCTGCCATATCGCAGCGGGCCAGATCATTGACAACAACTTTCGGGCAGCCTTCTTCTTCCAGTTTCTTTGCCAGAAGTTCCACAGCAGCCTTTGTATGTCCGTAAACGGAAGTGTAGGCGATGACGGTACCTTCACTCTCCACACCGTAGGAAGACCAGGTGTTATACAGATCAAGATAATAACCGATGTTCTCTTTTAAGATCGGTCCGTGAAGCGGGCAGATAACCTGAATATCAAGGGCAGCTGCTTTCTTCAGCAGGCGCTGTACCATGATACCGAACTTACCTACAATACCGAAATAATATCTTCTTGCCTCGCAGGCCCATTCTTCTTCCACATCAAGAGCGCCGAACTTACCGAAACCGTCAGCGGAGAACAGTACCTTATCTGTGGAATCATAAGTCACCATAACTTCCGGCCAGTGTACCATCGGAGCGAAAACAAATGTCAGATTGTGTTTTCCTGTGGAAAGGGTCTCTCCGTCTTTTACGACTACTTTTCTGTCGGCGAAATCTGTGCCGAAGAACTGCTTTAACATATTGAATGCCATAGCGTTGGCAACAATCTTTGCTTCCGGATATACTTCCGCAAAGGCAGCGATGTTAGCGGAGTGATCCGGCTCCATATGCTGCACGATCAGATAATCCGGTTTCCGGTCACCAAGCACCTCTGCCAGGTTCGCCAGCCATTCATCCTTGAAATGAGCATCCACCGTGTCAAATACTACAATTTTTTCGTCCATGACCACATAAGAATTATAGGCCATACCATTAGGCACATCATACTGTCCCTCAAATAAATCAATCTGATGGTCATTGACGCCCACATAATAAATGTCTTCTGTCACTTTACTAAACATTCCTGTCACCTCGTTCATATAATCTTCCTTCCGCACATGGATACCGGAACAAAGTTCCACATCCCCTGCGGATGCTTTATCAGATGGGAATCTCCCCTCATCCGATAAAAATGTATCTTACAAAACCTTTGTACGGAACACAAAAGAGTAATAATTGGAAAATATCTGTCTTTTATTGTCCGCCAAACTGATTATAAGGGATTTTATGTGAAAAAACAAGTATCCCGCTGTACATTTACTGTATCTTTAAAAGAACAAATTTCCCGATAAATGGCAGAACCTCTGAGGGGCCGGGATTTACCCGCCCGCGAACAGCAGATTCCGCCCTTCATATCATACACTGGCAAACTGACTGTTATAAAGCTGCGCATAGAATCCATTGCGTGCCAGCAGATCTTCATGATTGCCCTGTTCAATGATCCTGCCATCTTTCATGACCAGAATAATATCCGCATTCTGAATGGTGGAAAGCCGGTGCGCCACAATGAAACTGGTCCGTCCCTCCATCAGCTTGGCAAAAGCATTCTGGATCTTCTGCTCCGTTCTCGTATCGATAGAAGAGGTCGCCTCGTCCAGAATCAGCATAGCCGGTACGTGGAGCATGACCCGGGTGATACAAAGCAGCTGTTTTTGTCCCTGACTCATACCTGCTCCGTCCTCGGTGATCCAGGTGTCAAGCCCCTTCGGCATCTTCTTGATGAAGCTGTAAGAATGGGCTTCTTTGGCCGCCTGTATGATCTGCTCATCGGTATATCCCTCATTGCCAAGAGTGATGTTCTCCCGGACAGTTCCTGTTTTCAGCCAGGTATCCTGGAGAACCATGCCATAGGAACTCCGGAGACTTTCCCTGGTAATGTGGCGGATGTCTGTACCGTCCACCTGAATGGACCCGTCATTGACATCGTAAAAGCGCATGAGGAGATTGATGATCGTCGTCTTCCCGCATCCGGTCGGGCCCACAATGGCCACCCGCTGTCCCTGGCTGACCTGGAGGTTAAAGTCTTCGATGAGCTTTTTGCCCGGCTGATAAGAAAACTTCACATGAGAAAGGGTCACATTTCCTTCCACATCAGACAAAATCTCCGCATCCTCCGGATCCGGCGTCTGCGGCGTCTCATCGATGAGCTCAAAGATTCTGGCCGCGCAGGCAAAGGCATTTTGCAGTTCTGTCACCACACCTGAAATCTCATTGAACGGCTTCGTGTACTGGTTCGCATAGCTCAGCAGCACGGTCAGCTGTCCCACGGAAAGTCCTCCGGAAAGGGCAGTGAGAGCACCGGAGAGCGCCACGCTGGCATAAACCAGACTGTTGACAAAGCGGGTGCAGGGATTGGTGAGCGAAGAATAGAAGGTTGCCTGTAAAGAGCAGTCCTGCAGTCGTCCATTGATCTCGTCAAACCGCTCCTGAGCGGTATTCTCATAGGCGAAAGCTTTGACTACTTTCTGTCCCTCCACCATTTCTTCCACCAGAGCCGTCTCCTGTCCCCGGGTCTCTGACTGCAGCCGGAACATGGAGTATGTGTGACTGGCGATAAATCTTGCC
>ERZ1643246.2011-NODE-2011-length-20557-cov-14.124476_pt1 | contig 20557 bp, 15 predicted proteins | sample MGYA00579265_ERZ1643246 | MGnify/ENA primary metagenome ERZ1643246 (study PRJEB29033, sample SAMEA4952261) | chicken gut metagenome | biome: Broiler Chicken; feature: Gastrointestinal Tract; material: Caecum | place: Ireland | collected 2018 | study: Broiler...
GTCAGACAGTTCTCCTGAACCTGATATTTCATTGCTACTCCTCCTCGTTTTCATTCGCATCTAATTGTACATGCAAAAAGGATATACCAATTGGTATATCCTTTTCTTTCGTGTTTCTTTTCCCTTTATCTATCTCGTTGTATGTATCGAATATAAAGCTCTTATCCTGCCGGCTGTCGCCTTACTCACTGCTGTCGCCGGAAGTGCTGTCATCCGCGGCAGCCGAAAGAGTATCCAGATTCGTCTGAGCCTCTCCCGCATATTCCGAATCTCCATACTCATCCACCACTCGCTGGAAATAAGTAATTGCATTCTCATTATCCCCGTTGCCCATATACGCCTGCGCAAGATTAAAAAGGGCCTGTCCGTCGTTATATCCGGCATTCATGCTGACAACTTTCACAAGGGCGTCAATAGCTCCCTGGTAATTTCCCGCATCCAGAGCTTCTGTTCCTGTAGAGAAATTTGTATCGCATGCGCTTGGATATATCTCGCTCGTCAGTTCATCATACCGTGACTGCCCGCTCTCTCCAAGAGAATCCCGGTTAATGCCGATCAGGGTATCTGCCATTGTAGCATAACTGTACTCTCCCGAATTATACTGATCTACAACTGTCATAAGACTCTCATAACTGTCCCGGGCCGTCTGGGCCTGGTTTGCATCAGCCTCTGCCTCTTCTCCGGATGCCCGGTAATTATCCAATGTCCTCGTCTGGGCGCTGACCTGTGCTTCCAGGGTTTTGATCTGATCGCTGTAGTTACGCATCTGATCATTCATCCGCTCATTTTGCGACTGGTTTACAGCAGGCGCCACAAGGAACCATATGATCGCCGCACCGATCGCCGCACCAATGAAAATGTTAGCCACTGCGAGATGGCTTGCCATCTCTTTGACTCTGGAATGCTTTGGCTGAATGATCGTTTCATTACCCAGGCTGTACTCTACGGCTTCCTCTTTCTTTTTCCCGGACTTGCGCCGCTGTTTTCCTCTCTGATGTGTAAGCTCATGCATGTATTTCAGTGTGAGCTCATTTCCTGTATCCAGTTTTCTTGCCTGCCGGACCATCTGCCGCGCCCGCGTATACTGTCCTGTATGCAGGTAGAGAAGGGCAAGCAGCTGGTGTGCTTTCAAAAAAGTCGGATGGGATGAGACCACCTGCTTCAGCTGGATGATTGCCAGATCTTCTCCATTCTGCTGACAGTATGCCAGACATTGATTATATTTCTTTATCGCCAGATTGATCGTTTCAAGTTCCCTGGCAGACGCCTGCACCGTATTGATATAATAGTCTGCTATATTATTATAGGAGCGCAGATTTTTGCTGATGATCCATTCCACCAGAGCCTCCGGCACCTCACCGATCCCATAGTAGACCAGTCCCAGAAGATTTCTGGCAGCAATGTTCTCTCTGTTAAACTGCAGACTGCGCCGCAGAGAGACGATCGCGCCGGACATATCCCGGATCTGGGCCTTTCGCAAACCATCGTTATACCAGTAGTTGGACTGATATACGATCTTTTTCGTATAATCCATCTATATCCACCATTACACTTTCTGTACTTACTTCTTCTGTTCCATAACCTGTTTCAGCAGGTCCGTCACATCCGAGAGATCTTCCTGATAGACAGCATCCTCGATCTCTTCTACCTCAAGACTTGGTTTAAACTTCTTTAACTCTTCTTCGTAATTCAGCATCTGACTTTACCTCCTGAATCAATTCCTTTATCATCCCTGTCAGATATAGAGACCCCAGGCAGTACACCCTCCGGTCTTCTCTGTTCTCAAGCGCCCATAAGAGCGCATCCTTCACAGATTCTCTGACTATGACAGGACGGTCCGTATATTTTCTGAAGATATCTCCGAGCTGCTCCGACCTCGTCCCGCGGGGATCATCGATATGTGTCACAATATATGCATCTGTCCTAAGATCCCTGCATAATGCAGCTGCCATCTTCTCGTATTCTTTGTCCTTTACCGCGGAAAATAATATGATATTTCCCTGTTCATCCTGCGGAATACTCTGCATAAACGCCTCAACCGCGCTTATATTATGTGCCCCGTCAACATACACTCCAGGCAGGATTTCTTCCATCCTGCCGGCCCATTTTAATTCAGACAGGACTTCTCTCCATCGCGCTGTATGGGCATCCTTCCCGAAGAGATACCGCATCACTTCCATGGAGAGCATTGCATTGTCCGGCTGATATATCCCGGTATTGTTTAATTTCCACGTGGTATTTCCATAATAATCACTGGAACAGGAAAATGCAATATGTTTGTCCTCTATTCCGAGAATTTCGTACGCGTCTTTCCCGATTTTTTTACAGAAGCTCCCGTTTTTCTCCGCCGCCTTTTCAATGACTCTGTCGCTTTCTTCCGAGGATGCGGCATAAAAGACGGGCACACCCGGCCGTATGATCCCGGCTTTCTCCGCTGCGATCTCTTCGAGCGTATCTCCCAGATACTGCATGTGGTCATACCCGATGGAAGTGATCACGCAGACAAGCGGCGGCTCTACCGCACTGGTAGCATCCAGCCTGCCGCCCAGACCAGTCTCCAGAACGGCATATTCCACGCCGGCTTCCCTAAAGGCTGACAGTGCCATTCCCAGAAGAAATTCAAAGAAAGTCGGATGGGAAAGGCCGCCTTCTTCCATAAGCCTGACCGCCTTAAGTGTTGTTTTAAAAATTCTGGTAAACGTCTCATCATCGACAGGCACACCGTCAATGACGATCCTCTCATTGATCTTCACCAGATGCGGAGAAGTAAAAAGCCCCGTCCGTTTTCCTTCCGAACGGAGCATCCCGTCAAGATAGGCACACACGGACCCTTTCCCGTTGGTTCCTGCCACATGGATCACTTTCAGATCTCTCTGCGGATTCCCCAGATAATCCAGAAAAGCTTTCGTGTGTACCGCATCATTTTTTTTGGTAAATTTAGGGATCTCCAGTATATATCCTACTGCCTCACTGTATGTCATTCTTCTTGTTCTTCTTCCTGATCGACAAACGCCTGCCGCCCGTTCTCAGGTGCGTTCGGATCCGCAGGCACTTCTGTCAAGGTATCGTTACTATATATATAAGTCTTTGATTCCCTGAATATAGTGTTGCTGGATCCCACCTGTGCCACCATCACGGTATCGCCATCTTCGATCTCAGACTCCTTCAGATCCAGCCTTGTATTATTCAGGAATGTCGTCGTCTGTTTTTCACCATTTATATAAACTTTGCTCTGCTTGGTGAAATTATCTCCATAGATACTGTAAGTCGTACCATCAGCCTGTACGACCATCTGGGAAAGCTCTGCATCCTTGACTCCCATGACCATATGCTCCTCGGGAACCGGCATGCCATACTTTTCATATACATACTGATCTCCGTACATCATGTCATACTGGAGCAGCTCCAGATCCGCCAGATAATTTTTAGTCTCGCGGCGCTGCTGGTGATAATTGAATACCGTTCCGGAATGGATATCCAGCCGGTCAAACACTTCAGCCATGATCTGATATGCAGCGATATTTTCGTCCTCCTTCTTCAGGCCGACATTGTCCCAGATGACATAGTTTGTGTTGTAAAGGTATCGGCTCTTAAGGTCCTTTGCCTCCAGGTTCATCGTCGGAAGATGATCTCCGTAGAATACAAGCACTGTAGGCTCGTTCCTGGACTCCACTGCGTCGATCAATTCGCCAACGAACTTATCCATCTCATGGACGAGATTGACGTAATACTCCCATGCATTTCTCTCGCCTTCATCCTCAACGCCGCTGACAACGATCTCCGGATCTTCGAGTACTTTCTCGGTCGGATATTCTCCATGGCCTTCCACACTTATGGTAAAGACAAAATCCTGTCCTTCGGTCGTATCCATGGATTCCATAATATTCGGCACAAGGATATCGTCCGTCGCCCATCCTTTCGGTGTTGTCTGCAGGATATTCATAAACTCCTTGCTCGTAAAATGGTCAAAGCCCATTTTATTGAATACCTGCGCACGGCTGTAGAAATTACCGCCGTTGTTATGAAGCGCCTCCGCACCATAACCAAGGGCTTTCAGCGCGCTGGCAGCACTCTCCATCTGGTTAAACTTCGCGTAAGTCTTATACGGATATTCACCCGGGCCAAAGAAACGCATGCTCATACCTGTAAGCACTTCGAACTCTGTATTGGCTGTACCGGCTCCTACAGACGGCACTTTAAAATACCCGGTGGAATACTCAGCAAAGAGTTTTCTCAGATTCGGGATCGGATCCTCTGAAAAACGCAGCCACTCCACTTCCGTGGGATCAAAGAAAGATTCGAGCTGGACAAACATAATATTGGGCATCTCGTCCTCTGAAAGCCCGGTACTGCTCTGTGTCAGCTCCCCATTATCGCTGATCTCATTCATCGTCTCTTCACTGTATCCTGCCGGCTCATTGATCCCTGTATTAAACAGGCTGGCTGAGAAACAGTAGGGGAACCCGTAATCCTCATACGCAAAAGCAATATTTCCGAAATAATTGGAAATGACACGCTTGTCGATTGCCTCATCCGTCAGCCACAGACATGCCGCAAACGAAATTCCGACGCCGCACAGCGCGATGATCCTGTGCATCTTTCCGGTATACTGTCCGCCTCTTCTCCACATAGAGACTACCCAGAACACAACAGCCACCACTCCGACAATGATCATCACCAGCTCAAATGTATTAAAGTAATTGCCTGTCAGCTCCAGCGCGTCAGATAATACTTTCAGATCCTGCGCATTAAATGGAGTGACACGTTTGGTGAGAAGATATCCATTGCAGATCCCTAAAAACAGCCAGAACACACTGAGCAGGATCCGGACAAATACCCTCCGCCGGAACAGATAAACGAGCATGAATGTCGTAAATATCATAAATGCATTATACAGGAACACAAGCGGCGTTCCCACAAGATAGTCCCATGCCTCAAAAAAGGACAGTCTCGAGACTGTTTCGATCAGGAAATTGATCACACAGGCCAGAAGGAACTGAAGAGGCAGGGAAAGCCTGTTCATCCATTTATAAACCGGCTGCATCCTTTTCGCGAACCTGCTGTTACGCCGTTCTTCGAGTATTCGCTGCCTGCGCTCTTTTTTCTCCTTGAAGTGCCGCTTGATATCTTCTTTTTTCAGATTTCTGACTTTTGTAAAAAATCCTTTGATATCAGGTTTCCTGATATGAATGCGTTTCATGTATGATCGTACATCCTTTCTTCGAATAAGAGGAAATCCCCGTCAACTTATTTCGCAAGCCCCGCCATTCTTTCTTTTACCTGTTCGAGCATCTGTGTATATTTTTCCAGCTTGTCCCGCTCAGCCTGGACCTTGTCAGCCGGAGCCTTGCTCACGAATTTTTCATTGGAGAGCATACCCTGTGCTCTCTTTATCTCTTTATTTAACCTTACTTCTTCTTTTGCCAGTCTCTCGCGTTCCTGCTCGAAATCCACCAGATCCTCAAGAGGCAGATAGACAACTGCATCCGGTACTACAACGGATACCGCACTGTCCGCGATTCCTTCTTTATCACCCTGAATCAAAATCTCATTTGCCATCATCAGTGGCTTCACAGATTCGCTGACTGCCCTGATACCGTTGCAGAGTTCTTCCTGTGTGCAGACAATATATACTTTCGTCTTTCTACTATTCGGTACATCCATCTCAGAGCGGATGTTGCGGATACCTTTTGTGATCGCTTTCACATGTTCCATCACGTTCTCATCCGCCGGGAAATTCCACTCGTCTTTGTACTTCGGCCACTCTGACATCATCAGGGACTCTTCTTCAGGCACAAGGGCGCTGTAGATTTCCTCTGTGATGAACGGCATGAACGGATGGAGAAGCTTCAGAGCCTGCCCAAGGACCGTCTTCAGCACCCACAGGACACATTCTGCTGCTTTCGGGTCTTCTTCGGCATGATAGATACGATATTTTGCCAGCTCTACATACCAGTCGCAGAATTCATCCCAGATAAAGTCATATACTTTCTGCACCGCGATACCGAGCTCGTATTTGTCCATGTTTTCCGTCACATCTTTCGCCAGTGTGTTTACCGCGGAGAGGATCCAGCGGTCAGCCGGCGTGAGCAGTGCATCGTCCGGTTTCTCAATGACTGCTTCGTCTTTCATATTCATAAGGATGAAACGTGACGCGTTCCATACCTTGTTAGCGAAATTACGGCTTGCCTCTACTCTCTCATTGTAGAAACGCATATCATTGCCCGGTGCATTTCCGGTCACAAGTGTAAGCCTGAGCGCATCGGCGCCGTATTTGTCGATGATCTCCAGCGGATCGATGCCGTTTCCGAGGGATTTGCTCATCTTGCGTCCCTGGGAGTCGCGCACCAGACCGTGGATGAGCACCGTGTGGAACGGCGATTTTCCGGTGTGCGCATAACCTGAGAATACCATACGTATAACCCAGAAGAAAATGATATCATATCCTGTCACAAGCACATCCGTCGGATAGAAATAGTCCAGATCCTCTGTCTTGTCCGGCCATCCCAGTGTGGAGAACGGCCACAAAGCTGATGAGAACCATGTATCCAGTGTATCCTCGTCCTGTGTGAAATGTGTACATCCGCACTTCGGGCACTTCTCCGGTGCGTGATGGTCAACGACAACTTCACCGCACTCGTCGCAGTAGTATGCCGGGATCCTGTGTCCCCACCAGATCTGACGGGAAATACACCAGTCTTTGATATTCTCCAGCCAGTGGAGATAAATTTTGTCAAAACGTTCCGGCACAAATTTAAGCTCGCCGGTCTTTAACGCATTGATGGCAGGCTTTGCCAACTCCTCCATCTTCACGAACCACTGCTGCTTGATGAGCGGCTCTACTGTCGTACCGCAGCGGTCATGAGTTCCCACTGCATGTGTATGCGGAACAACTTTCACAAGATAGCCCTGCTCATCCAGTTCTTTTACAATTGCCTCTCTTGCCTCATAGCGGTCCATACCTGCATATTTGCCGCCGTTTTCATTGATGGTGGCGTCGTCATTCATAATGTTGATCTCCGGCAGATTATGACGCTTGCCCACCTCAAAGTCGTTCGGGTCATGTGCCGGCGTGATCTTCACCGCACCTGTACCGAACTCTTTGTCTACATAGTAATCTGCCACGATCGGGATCTCACGTCCTACAAGCGGCAGGATCACATTCTTGCCTACGATATCTTTATAGCGCTCGTCATCCGGATGCACAGCGATAGCCGTATCGCCCAGCATCGTCTCCGGACGTGTCGTCGCGATCTCAAGGAAACGGTCTGTCCCCACAATCGGATATTTAATATGCCAGAAATGTCCTTCCTGCTCCTCATGCTCTACCTCTGCGTCAGAAAGGGAAGTCTTACATTTCGGACACCAGTTGATGATCCTCGAACCTTTATAGATGTATCCTTTGTTATACAGACTGATAAATACTTCCTCAACTGCCTTGGAGCACCCCTCATCCATAGTAAAGCGCTCTCGGTCCCAGTCACAGGAGATTCCCAGCTTCTTGAGCTGGTTCTCAATAGTTCCGGCATATTCTTCTTTCCACTGCCATACTCTTTTCAGGAACCCTTCACGTCCCAGTTCTTTCTTATCGATACCCTCGTCTTTCAGCTGGTTTGTCACCTTTACCTCTGTAGAGATAGCCGCATGGTCTGTTCCCGGGATCCACAGTGCGTTATATCCTTCCATTCTCTTGTAGCGGATCAGGATATCCTGAAGTGTATTGTCAAGAGCGTGGCCCATATGAAGCTTTCCTGTGATATTCGGAGGCGGCATCACCGTCGTAAACGGTTTTCTGCTGCGGTCCACTTCCGCATGGAAATATTTGTTTTCACACCATTTGTCATACAGTTTTTCTTCGATCGCTTTCGGATCATAAGTCTTTGCTAATTCTTTGCTCATTGTGTTCTCCTTGTCTCTCCCTCATAGAATTCCTGCGTCCGCCCTTATCCCCGCATCATGCGCATTCATGGAACGGACTGTATCTTCCCGGTGTTCACGGAATTTTCACAGTTACATAAAGAAACGCCCTTTACATAACGTAAAGGGCGAAGAATCCGCGGTACCACCTTGTTTCATACATTTCCTTAATTCAGAGCGATTCGCTCCTGTCCGGAAATATACCTCTTGAGTCCTGTAACGTGGACCACTCCGGGACAGCTTACCCGCATATCCTGTAAGCACAGCAGACGCCTGCCGGGCTTATCACGCAAATACTCTTCGGCCATCCGGTTCAAAAGCTACCTTCCACTGTCCTTTTTCCGAAACCGCCTTCCAGCCCGCGGACGGTTCTCTCTGACGGAAGTAACAGTGTACTCCTCTTCCTCGTCACCTTTGTTACAATAGTATTAACTAAAAATTAACTATCAAATACTATAGTCGCACAAGGCGGTTTTGTCAAGAAGTTTAGATAATCTTAAGATATCAGTTCATTCCACCATATCTTCTATCATCCCCACTATATCATATCCGTAATTATCACCGGTCGCCCAGCCAACCCCCTCCGGGTTCTCCTGCTGCCCGAGCCACTGCACATAAGGCGCCGAACCTTTCTTCACATACTCATACCGGTCATCCACACACTCCTGGTTCAGAGAATCTGATGTAGCGTATGCCTTGAGATGCTGGATCTGTGCGCGTATCCCTGTCTGCACATCCGGATATGAATTGCCCGGCACACCGTTTCCCGTGGTACCCAGGCCTGCGAAATTAAACTGTTCTATAGAAGCATCTCCGCCATACTGAAGAAATCCCGTCTCTTTCATAGTCTGGGCAAACGCCACCTCCGGCCGCACTCCCTCTGCCGTCGCCTCATCATAATACATCTGGCAGAATGTCTCGATGGAATCCGCGCCGCCCTCGGAGAGTTCTTCCGCGGGATACTCCTCTCCGGATGCATTAAAATAATCGACCATCTCCCGAACAGTGACATTGCTGTTTCCCATGATCGGATACTGCCCGTCCGCTATTGTCTCCTGCGTCTCTTCTGTATCCGGGTTTGATGCCGAAGTATTATTCTCATTTTCCTGACTGGCTTTTGTACTGTCATTTTCGGCAGCGGCCTCAATCTGTTCACGCTCAGCTGCCCGTGGTGATAAAACACCCGCAGCTCCGGCCAGCCCGAGCGTGAGAACGATCAGGATTGCAAGACCTGCTTCCATATATCGTTTAGCTATATTACTGTTCCATTTCATTCATGCATACACTCCTGTGCTGATCAATCCGCATCTGCAGCGAAAACTTTGTATCGGATGCTGCTTACAGGTTTCTTTTCATATTATATTATATATGCTTCTGTCAATATGCATGAGCCGCTCGCTAAACTGCTACTTTTCTTTCGGGAACCATTATTCTAAGAAAACACCACTCTCTCTTTCTGATTTGTCTAATCTAAATGAAACACCTCATGCAGATCCACGGACACCGGACTGTTATCCGGATTCGTCTCCATGATATCAGCCATGAAATCCCACCATTTCCGGTTGATTGCAGTATCTGCGCTCTCGTCCCACTTTGCCGGGTCTTCTACTTCTATGTATCCGTAGAGTACCAGTGTCTCTCTGTCAAGAAAAATTGTATAATTCTTCCCGCCGTACTCATGGATCATATCCTGCATCTCCGGCCACAGCTCATTGTGACGTTTCTCGTACTCTGCTTCCATACCCGGATAGAGTTTCATTTTAAATCCTTTTCTTACCATATCGATTTACCTGCCTTTCCTGATTTTACTTTCTATAATATATATTACTCTATATAGCATCGGCAGCATAGAGGAATAATCTTATAATTCAGGTAAAATTTTCTGAAACAGAAAAAGCAGCCTGCATAGACTGCTTTTTCTCATTTAACTTTATAATACTTAATCTCTCTTCCGTGATGTGATCACGCTCTGGATCACGAGGAACAGACACAGCATAGCCGCTACAGTGATACCTGTCCACCATGCCTCGTCCAGTCCGACGGAGGATACGATGTTCTGGATCGTACTTAAAGACAGCACGCCCACGAATGTACCGATAATGTTTCCGACACCGCCTGTCAGCAGAGTACCGCCGATGATGGAGGATGCGATGGCATCCATCTCCATGCCAGATGCATGGGATGCGGAACCGGAACCTACATACAGGAAATATACATAACCGGCAATTCCTGCCAGGACACTACACATCAGATGTGCAATAAATTTCGTTCGTCTTACATTGATACCAAGCATCAACGCGCTCTGGCTGTTGCCTCCCACCGCGTAGAAAGAACGTCCGAGCTTCGTCCAGCGGAGCATGACGAACAGTCCGATCACGATAACGAGCGCCACGATAACTCCGATATTGATGTAAGCATCTATGTAATTGCCGAGACGGTTTACATTTCCCATCCCCGGAACGATGATACGTGTGTTTTTCAGTGCTGTAAATGCTTCGTTCTGTACGTTGAACGGCTCTGTATGTACGATCGTCGTCATACCTCTTGCAAAGAACATACCTGCAAGAGAGATGATAAACGGCTGGATCTCAAGGTACGCAACAAGGAATCCCTGAACGATACCATATGCAAGACCGATACCGAGAGCCAGAAGGATAGACATCGGCACATTCCAGTTCATATAGTCGAGGCTGACTGCACAGCTCATGCAGACAAGTGCCACTACACCGCCGACAGAGATATCGATACCGCCTGTGATCATAACAAGGCTCATACCGCAGGCTGTAATGATCAGCGCGGACTGCTGCATCAGGATATTAAACAGGTTCTGTGCATTTAAGAAGCCTCCGCCAAGGAATATCATGGCACCGATATACATAATAAGGAATATTGCTATTGTTATGATCAAAAGCAGATTTGCATCTGTAATCTTCTTTTTCTTCTGCACCTGACCGGCAGCTGCAGATTTTTTTGTAGATAATGCCATATCAGCCGACCTCCTTTGCATTGTGCGCTCTTAACTTCTTTCCGAGAGAAGCAAGACGCTCTTTTACGATCGGTGCACTCATAACCACCAGAATGATCACGACTACGGCCTTATATGCCGGAAGGGCTTCTGATGCGACTTTAAACTTATACAGAGTCGTCGTCAGGAACTGGATCGTATACGCACCCATGATCGAAGCCGGCATATTGAACTTACCGCCGCTCAGTGCATTTCCGCCAAGTGCGACTGCCAGGATGGCATCCATTTCAATATCTTTCGCGATGACTGAATAGTTGATCGTAGACAGACGGCTTACTTTGATCAGTCCGACAACTGCAACACAAAGTCCCAGAATGACGAAAGTGATAAACTTGATGAATTTCGGGTTCAGTCCGTTCAGTCTGGAGGAACTCTCATTGATTCCGACTGACTGTGTATAAAGTCCGAGATTCGTAAATTTCAGTGCCAGAGCAGTGATAACAATACATGCGATCGCAATAAATACCGGCGTCGGAATCGGGATTCCCGGAATCATTCCTCCAAAGTATCCGAATGTAGCGTCGCTGACGATCGGAAGCTGATTCTGGTTGATCCATGCCGCGATGTTACGTCCTGCTGTATAGAGGATCAGGGTGGCGACCATAGGCTGGATCTTAAATTGGGCTACCAGTATACCATTGAAAGCACCAAACAGCATAGATACCACGCAGGCTACAAGAAAAGCAACGATGATCGGCGCCTGAAGCTCTGCCGGTCTCGCCTCTGTGCCGCAGAGTACACGCAGGATCACACTTCCGGCGATCGCGATCGCTGCACCCACGCTGATATCCTGCCCGCCGGTCGCCGCTGTGACAAGCGTCATACCGATGGCAAGGATCGCGAGTTCTGAACCATTGTCAAGAATCGTGATGATATATCCCGACAAGACCGGATTTCCCGCACTGTTGTAACCAAATTTGATCTGATAAAAGCTTGGATCCATGATCAGATTGAAAAGTGCCAGCAGCAGCAGAGCCACGATCGGGATAAATATCTGTTTTCTCGTCAGATTTTTCAACATCTGACCTACACTTTTTTTGTTCGTATTTGTCTTTTGCATTATTTTATGTCACCTCCGGCGATCGTACTCATGATACTGTTCTGTGTCAGCTCATTTCCTGATATCTCACCCACAACTTTGCGGTCTCTCATAATGATAAGACGCGAACATGTACGGAGCATCTCGTCTGTCTCTGAAGAAATAAACGTAACGCTCATTCCCTCGGACGCCAGCTTGAGTACCAGTTTCTGGATCTCCACTTTTGTACCGACGTCAATACCTCTGGTAGGCTCATCCAAAATGAGATAGTCCGGATGTGTCAACAGCCATCGTGCAAGGATAACTTTCTGCTGATTACCACCGGAGAGCGATTTGATCGGAGTATCGGTAGAGGCTGTCTTAATGTCAAGAAGTTTGATATACTCCTCCGCGATCTTGTTCGCCTCTGCCTTTGAATATGGGCGGAAAAATCCGCGCAGTACCTGCTGTGCAAGAATGATGTTGTCCCGCACAGAAAGATCTCCGACAATACCGTCCACTTTACGGTCTTCCGGAAGATATGCGATTCCATGTTTCATTGCATCGATTGGTTTTGATATCTTTACTTTTTTACCTTTCACTTTTACAGAACCGGCAGTAACGTGATCCGCGCCAAAGATCGCACGAACACATTCGCTTCGGCCGGAACCGAGCAGTCCTGCAAAACCGTTAACTTCGCCTTTCTTGATATGGAAGTTAAACGGTTTGATGCCGGCGTCACTCTGAAGACCTTCTGCTTCAATTACATACTCAGATTCATCTGCGCCGTGATATACAGGACTCTCGTCGCGGATTTCTGACATATCATCGAGTTCTTTTCCGAGCATCTTCGCTACAAGCTGGACTCTGGGCAGATTCTCGATCTCATATTCGCCTACGAGCTGTCCATCTCTTAAAACAGTGATCTTATCGCAGACTTCATACACCTGATCAAGGAAGTGAGTAACAAATATAATACCTACACCTTTTGCCTTCAGATCCCGCATCAGACCGAACAGCTTCTCAACTTCATTGTCATCCAGGGAGGATGTAGGTTCATCCAGAATGAGCACCTTACATTCCATATCCACGGCCCGCGCAATGGCTACCATCTGCTGTACCGCGATCGAACAGCTGGAGAGCTGCTGTGTCGCCTCTGCCGGGATGCCAAGAGACTTCAGGATCTTGTCTGCATCCCTGTTCATCTTCTTCCATTTCTGTCCCACTCCTTTGGTACGTCCGATGTACATATTCTCGGCAACCGTCAGGTTCGGGCAGAGCGTGATCTCCTGATATACGGTACTGATTCCCAGATTCTGCGCATCCTGCGGAGAATGGATCACTGCCGGCTTATCCAGACCCTTGAGGAAGATTTCTCCTTCATCTTTCTCATAAACGCCTGTAAGGACTTTGATCAGTGTAGACTTGCCGGCACCGTTTTCTCCCATCAGAGCATGGATTTCGCCCTCGCACAGTGTAAAGTCCACTTTGTGCAGGGCACGTACTCCGGGAAAGTATTTGCATATGCCTCTCATTTCGAGTACAGATTTTTCTTTCACCAGTATATTCACCTCTCAACCTTTTTTAGAAAAAATGCGGCGCAGACGTACTTCTTTTTGTTCCGCCGCGCCGCGTGCTTTTATACCTTTATGTATTCCTGGCGTCTGTGACTGTCCGTTACTTAGATACCGTAGTTATCGATATCTTCCTGTGTGATCGTTGTTGCGTCGAAGCCCTGCTCCTCAAGGTAGATCGTCTTCTCTTCAACTGTTCCGCCGCTCTCGATCGTCTGGATTACTTCGTCGATGTAGGATGCCTGATACGGGTTGCACTGTCCGTCGTAGTTCCAGTTTCCTTTAAGCAGTTCTTCCAGAGCCCATGTGTTTGTATCGAATCCCATGATGATGACATCGCCGTCAACACCGTGAGAGATGTTTGCCTGATCGAGTGCTGCAACCGCGCCTCTTGCCATATCGTCGTTCTCAGCATAGATTACGTTGAAATCCTCGCCGGAGTCAATTACAGACTGAACGATCTGCTGTGCAGTCTCAGCGTTCCAGTCAGCTGCCTGCTGTGTTACCAGATTCCAGCCATCGGACTCAACTGCATCATTAAGAGCACCTGTACGTCCCTGCTGAGCTGCTGATCCCATAACACCCTGGATGTGGATGATATTGTACTCATCAAGTCCCTGATCTCTCAGCCAGTTAACTGCTGTCTCTCCTTCTTTATCCATATCGGAGATGATTGCTGCCTCATAAAGGCTCTCATCTGCGTCAATTACACGGTCGAAGAGGATTACTCTTGTTCCTGCATTCTGTGCATCCTGGAGAACTGTATCCCATCCTGCTGTATCTGCTGCGGAAAGGAGAAGATAATCAACACCGTCCTGGATAAACTGCTGAGCTGCTGTGATCTGCTCATCGTTCTTTAAGCTGTATGCAAATGAAGCGTCATAACCGTTCTCTTCTGTGAACATTGACTTCATGTCATTGTCGTTTGCTGTACGGTATCCGGACTCGTTCGGGTCATTGTTGATAATACCGACCTTGATCAGATCTCCGCTGCCGGAATCTTCTGTTGTCGCTGCTGTGTCATCTGATCCCGAAGATGAAGTATCTGCACTTCCTCCGCCGCATCCTGCAAGACTCGCTACCATTGCTGCTGACATTAATAATGCTGCAATTCTTCTTTTCATTTTGTTTCCTCCCTTTTAATGAGTATTCTTCCGCTCTCTTGCGGACCGTATGTTCCGGGATGTCTCATCCCTGTGTCTATACGATACCATCCCAAAATTTTCATTTCAATCCACAAACGCCGGTTTTATCAAGGTTTATAACATATTTACAATACAAATTTTACATGATATTATATCTTTTAAATACAAATCTTATCAGAAAGGTTATTATTTTCAGATTCACGTATAATATTTTTATATTTGTACTGTTTTGCATAATTTTTTGAAACGGTTCGCTTTCTTTTTAGATACTGTGCACAATTAACACGGATAAAAATAAAGTTGAATAATTATTTATTCTTCCATTGCTTATATAAGATTTTTTACTTTGAAGGAATAAAAAAGTCGAAAATTAAAGGAGGATTTTGCCATGTCCATCAAGTACAAATGGCTCGCCGGAAAGCTGAAAGAAATGATAGAGAAATACAGAAAAGCCGGAATAGAAAAACTGCCTACAGAGCATGAACTTTGTTCCAGATATCATGTGAGCCGCCAGACAGTACGGCAGGCTCTGTCCCTTCTGGAGAACAGCCGGCTTATTGTAAGGAAACAGGGGAGCGGTTCTTACATAACGGGACTTTCCTCTGATCCTTCCCGCAACACGGTGGCAGTCCTGATTTCCGATGATCAGGAATACATTTATCCGGGCGTTCTTTCAGATATCCGGACCGAACTGGACGAGAACGGATTTTCCAGCCGCGTCTATATTACCGGGAACCGGACAGAGATTGAATATCAGATCCTGCTTGATCTGCTCGACTTTCCTCCCCGCGGAGTCATTGCAGAAGGATGTAAAAGCGCTCTTCCCAGCCCTAATCTCAATCTGTACCGCCGTCTCATCAAAAAAGGGACTTCTGTTGTGTTTCTCCACAATTATTATCCCGCGCTGGAAGGCAGCCTGTATGTAAAAGACGACAATGCCGTCGGAAGCGCCATACTTGTGCGGCATCTGGCTGAGCGGGGACATATCTCCATCGGCGGTATTTTTAAAACCGATGATCTGCAGAGTATCGAACGCTATCAGGGATTTATGGAGACAATGCGCGCCCTGCACCTCAACATAGCAGATGAAAGGATCGGTTGGTTTGATTCCCGTGACCAATATGCCCTGGAATCTGCAAGAGACACCTCATTTCTCAGAGAAATCGCAAAAGATGCTCTGAGTTCCTGCACTGCCGTCGTCTGCTATAACGATATGATCGCATTCTATCTGATGCAGGAACTCGGGCGGGTCGGTTACCGGCTTCCGGAAGATATGGCTGTCACAGCTTTCGACAATACTTACCTGAGCAATTACGGCCCCGTCTCTGTCACTACTCTCTCCCACAAGCCCCACGAAATGGGAACTCTGGCTGCAAAAACACTGATCCGGCGCTTAAAAGGACTTCCCGCAGATTCGCAGGAAGTCCCATGGAAGCTCAATCTGAAAGAAAGTACGAAGCACTTTATCTAACCATCCGCTGCCGTGTCCGGTACAGCAAAAGGGGGCTATTCCGCCGTTCCCTCCTTGCTGCCGGCGCGGTATTCTCTCGGGGTCATGCCCTGTGTTTTCCGGAATACAAAACTAAAGTAATGAGCGTCTTTATACCCCACCCTGGCAGCGATCTCCCCGGACGAAAGATCTGTGCTCTTCAAGAGCTTCCTGGCGTTCTCCATCCTCTTCTCCGTCACATACTCCACAAATGTCTTATTCATGCTCTGACTGAATACGGCGCTCAGATAATTCGCACTCACCTCTGCCTCCGCGGCAACCGTATTAAGAGACAGACTGTCATGCATATAATTTTCATCAATGTATGCCAGCGCCCGGCTGATCATCTTTTTGTTCTGTCTGCTGCTGGCCTTTTCCCTGATCTCAAAAGCAGCCTGTAGCATATGAACAAAATAAGCAGGCACCTCGTCCGTTTCTATATTCATCTCCTGAGCGTAATCGCCGATCTTGTCCATATACTCTTCTTTGGAAGCCCCCAGAGACTCTACATATGCAATCGTCGTAAACCGGATATTGAGAACAACATAAGCCCGGAACATTCTGGACTTCAGCGCTTTACTGATACTCTGGAGATAAGATTCTACAAAGTCATGTATCTCGCTCTCATTTCCATGTTCCAGAAAATCCCGGATCACTTCCTGCGCCATCGTAGCCGGATCGACACTGTCTATATTCTGCTCCTCCTGGGCATTGATATAGTCCTCCAGCGTCACCCCGGACAGCACATGGAGACCCGGCATTATAAAGCGATAGGCAAAATAGTGGTTCACCTGCCGGTAACATTCCGGAAGAAGACTCAGTCTTTCCACCGGACTGCCCACGGCCACATACCACTCCAGATGTTCCTGGCGCACACAGAAATCCCGGATATGCGCCATTCCTTTTTCTGTAAGTTCTCCGATCTGGGCCTTTTCCCCGCGGATGAGGACCCCGTAGGAGCTGGCATTCCACCGGAACAGCAGATACTCCGGGTGCCGCAGGAAATACAGGAGCACCTCATCCTGATTTCGCATAAATTCTTCCATTCCCTCTCCTGAAAAATCCGGATTCTTCTCCTGCAGGTAGAACAGCAGCAGGTTATAACAGGGCGCCGTGATTTCAAGAGAGAGCTTCGCCGCCTCCTCATAGATTTCCTTGACCGGAAGTTCTCCCGTCAGCACCTTTTCCATAAACCGTCTTCTGGAAAACTGTTCATAGACATGCATCTCTGTCTGGTACTGGATCTGATAATCGTTTTTATCTCTCTCCTGTTCAATCTTATCTCTGAGTTCCAGAAGTGTCTTTTTCAGGGTAAGTCTGGTGATCGGCTTCAGCAGGAACTGGTCGACTCCGACTTCGATCGCCTGCCTCGCATATTCAAAATCATCATACCCGCTGATAATAATGATCTTCATCTTCGGAAATTCCTTGCTCACGATCCTGCTCAGGGACAGCCCGTCCATAAAAGGCATCTTGATATCCGTAATGAGTACATCCGGGCGGGCCTTGCGGATCAGCGGCAGAGCCATCTCCCCGTCCGCCGCCTCTCCCACAAAGCGGAATCCGTACTGTTCCCATGGAATATTGTCCCTGAGCCCGTCTCTTATTACACTTTCATCTTCTACAAGAAATACTTTTAACATACCAATCTCCTATATCGTCAGTAACTTCTGTTGTCAATCAATTCCTGTGTTAAGTTATCCCGGGTAAATATCTGTTCCGGCACGTAAGAATACTTCTCTGCCTGCTCCCCGTCTTCCAGTTTCCGGATCACCTGCTCGATATACGGGCCCTGCTCCGGATTACACTCAATATCCACGTTGATCAATCCTGCCTGAACTTTCTCAAGGGCAGACCTCACCGCATCAAATGAGATCACGATAACATCGCCGTCCGTACCTGTAGATATTCCCGCATTTTCGAGTTCCTCCAGCACTCCGAAAGTCATATCATCATTCTGGGATACGACCACATCGATATCCCCGTATGTATCCAGAAGCCTTTTCATCTCTTCCCGCGCCTTGGCGGTTGTAAAATCTCCGCCGGTCTGTTCCAGGATCTTCCAGTTATCTTGCCGGGCCGCCACATCATTGAAGCCGTTCGTGCGTCCGATAGTAGATGTACCGCCGTCTGTCCCCTGGAGCACTACAATATTGATCTCTTCTTCCGTGCGCATTTGTTCTTCCAGATAACCGGCCAGCCAGTTTCCGGCATTCACTCCCTCCTGAAAGAAATCGGAACCGATCCACGCGGTAAACAGCGACTCATCTTCTGTCTGCACCATACGGTCCATGAGGATAACCGGTATCCCGGCCTCTTTTGCCTCATAGAGCACATCATCCCAGCCGTCTTCCTCAATAGGAGAAAATACGATATAGTCTACCTGCTGGGAGATAAAATTCCGAATCGCCTTTATCTGATTTTCCTGCTTCTGTCTCGCATTGTCAAAGATCAGCAGATATCCGTTTTCTCTTGTAAACACGTTCTGTATCGATGCCGTATTGGCTGTCCTCCACACAGACTCGCTGCCGATCTGTGATACGCCTACCACGATCAGATCCTCATCTTCTGCCTTATCCCGCTCTGAACTGCCAACGTCAAACTGCTTGCCGCATCCTGCAAGAAGCAGGATAAGCAGTATTGCCGCACAGACTGCCTTCCCCGCCTTCCGTGCAGGGCCCGTCATCCATACTTTCATAATTCTGCCTTTCCCTCTAAATGATTCTGCTGAGACGTCTCAATCTGGCCTGATATCCCGGCGCCTGCTTTTATCGCCGGGATCAGGATTTCCACGATGGTTCCCCTATCTTTTACCGACTGGATTGAAAGCCCGTACTGTTCCCCGAAATACATATGGATCCGCTCGTTTACATTGGCGAGTCCGAAGCCCTTCTCTGTTTCCTTGCAGGGACGGCTGATCTCCTTGCGCAGCTCCTCAAGCTCTTTTTCTTCCATTCCGGCTCCATTGTCCCTGACAGTCAGACGGATGAGCTCCCCTGCCTTCTCCCCGTTGACATGGATATATCCTTTTGCGCGCTTATATTTAATTCCGTGATAAAGTGCGTTTTCCACTACAGGCTGGAGGGTAAGCTTAAGGATCTGATAATCGTAAAGCACCTGATCGATCTGTATGTCATATTCGAGAATATCATGGTATCTCACAGACTGGATCTCAAGATAGCTCCTGATATGCTGCTCTTCCTCCCGTATGGTGATCAGTTCTTTTCCCTTGCTGAGAACCTGCCGGAAAAATCCGGACAAAGTGACTACCATATTGACGGCCTGATCCGGCTCATTTCCCTCGATCAGCCATACGATCGTATCCAGCGTGTTGTAGAGGAAATGAGGATTGATCTGTTCCTGCAGAAGCCGCAGGTCCGTCCGTCTGAGTTTCTGTTCGTCCTCTTTGATCTGCCGGATCATCCCCTGCATATTTCCGGCCATATTATTAAATCCGTCCGCCAGTTCCGCGATTTCATCCTTCGTGTTGATCCGGGCCCGCGCGGTAAAGTCTCCCTGCGCAACTTTCTGGGTTGCATTATACAGCTCGCGCACAGGCTTTATGATACCTGAGGCGATCAGGACTGCCGTCACCGTGACGACAAGCACGAGCACGACAATGAAGACTCCGAACAGCACAATAAAATCCCTGATCTGGCCGTTCAGGTCCGCGGTCACTTCCTCCATATTCTGAGTCTGGTAATAGATATAATACTGAATGTCATCCTGAATCAGCTCTGTAAGGACATAAATGTTATTGTCCAGCCGTTTGATATTATCGTCATACTGGCCGTCAGAAGACGTAGTCTCGACAATGTCATCCACCCTGTCTTCCAGCGTATCCAGATTATTCAGAAGGCTCTGGAGCCACACTCTGCTCTCGCTCTCGCTCGTTACATCCATCAGGTCAGTAAATTCATTTCTCAGCTCATCGATCAGCTCGTAAGGATTTTCCAGCGTCTCCGCCTCTGAAATATTGTCAAATGTGACGTAGCCCACAACCAGTTTATACATACTTTCATCCATTTCTTCCTTAAAATTGAGATTATAGTTGTTTGCCACGGTGATATCACTTACGATCCGCTCATAGACCCGGCTGTAATTACTCATGGACGCGAGCAGGTAGAATATTGCAAGCAGGAACGGGAACACGACCATAGCTGCAAGCATCAGTATCTTCGTTCTGACCGAAAACCGCATATGTCCCTTTTGTTTTCTGATGTCCGGCCGGTCACTGTTTTTCATACATTTTCCCCTCCAGATTATCCTTTATCTTCTCCAGTTTTACAGACAGCTCTCTCATTTCCGTCTGTCCGAATCCGTCAAAGAGCATCTCCTCCAGCCTTGCAAATCCTTCTTTTACCTCTTCTGCTTTCATCCGGCCTGCAT
>ERZ1643246.2014-NODE-2014-length-20531-cov-9.183434_pt1 | contig 20531 bp, 21 predicted proteins | sample MGYA00579265_ERZ1643246 | MGnify/ENA primary metagenome ERZ1643246 (study PRJEB29033, sample SAMEA4952261) | chicken gut metagenome | biome: Broiler Chicken; feature: Gastrointestinal Tract; material: Caecum | place: Ireland | collected 2018 | study: Broiler...
ACTCGCGCGAGTCACACCTGCCCCTGTTTAAGACTATCTATTTCCCGATAGCCCCATAAAATTTAAATCGTCGTACAAGTATTTGTAATTGCAAACAAACCTGCGATCAGGGCATTTGCGATACCGGCAATATAGGGATTTCCCGTCCGCTTATAGAGGAATCTGCTGATCAGCGTAGTCGCCGCGATAAGCAGGATCAGCGGAAACAGTCCGATAATAAACATCGGATAGTTTGGTGAGGCCATAGTCGCCTGCGGCCACAAGCACAACCGCCATCAGAATACTGAGCCCCAGCTTCCTGGCCTGCAGCTTAATCCCGGCCTGCGCAAGATCCATTCCATTCTTTTTCCCATAAACGCCATAGCAGATTGCCATAACGGCTATCGCAAACACGCCGCACACAGTGCTCCAGATTCCCATGCCCATGGGCATTACCTGGCTCACCGACATTGTATTGCTCTGTGCCATAATAGGCAGGAAAACCAGCGCCCCGAAGGCGCAGCTTGCCAATAGGCTCAGCCAAAACATGGCTTTTCCTTTTCCGTCCCGCACAACGGCAGGTTTTATGAGCTCCGGAGCCCTCAGCTTTTCAAAAAGCGGCGTATAGAGCAGCAGTACTCCGAACGAACAAATAAAGAGCGCAAATCCCACTAAACCTACGGCCTTAAAGGCCTCTTTCCACTGCCAGATCTGATTGTCCGAAGCAATCGGATTCGGTGCCCCCAGAGCTCTTTCAAAAAAGTCAATCACATAGGATTCCGAACGGGCAGAAAAATGCGACCACGCATGGGTAATTTCCGGACGGTAAATCACGCGGAAGGCTTCCTGTCCGTCAACGGTTTCCGTGTAATAAGTAAACGCTTCCCTTTCTTCCGACTCATTCGGGTCTTTTCCGAAATTCAGGAAAGACTGGGTACCTTCTCCTTCCATCCAGTATGGCGATTCCAGACTGGAACCGTCCTCTGCGGTTGTTTTTCCAAAAAACTCATCATAAACAGCTGAAATAACGCCTACATGAAACATAAAGCTGACAGCCACGGAGGTTCAGATTATAGAATACGTTCTGGAAAACGAAGAGCGCAATGAAAATATGTCGGCGATTGCTCAGAGATTATCTATTTCTCAGAGTACCTTTTCAAAAAAGGTTAAACAATTGGTGCAAATGGGCCTTCTGGAACGGTACTGCACTGCCACCAACAGAAAAAACATCGTCATTAAGGTTTCTGAGGCAGGAAAGAATTTTTATAACTATTACGCCCAGAGCAAGCAGGTGGACGCTTGGCATGAAATGTTTAAAGAACTGGATAAGATAGATAAGGAATCCATTCAGAGCTTTACAAACGCTTTAAACATACTCAGAAAATCCATGCTGCAAACCCTGGAGATAAAAGCCGTTGCCGCCCCAGGAAAAATGAATTTAATTAAACTAGATTAAGGTTTCGCTGGACGAAAAAGAACTGCCGTCCCGGCACAGCTTTCCTCCTGTGCACAGAGCGGCAGTTCTTTTCTCGTTTGTAAGCTCGTGTTCTTCTAATCAGCCGTTAATCATGAAATTCAGCAGCTTGTCGACATCTTCCTTCTCAGAAGCGATCAGCTCCAGCTGGGGAATCTCTCCGTTAGAGAAAATATTGGCCAGAGCCACGTACTGGGTCAGCTTGGACTTCAGATTCAGTCTGTCGCCCTCGCCGGTTACCAGCTCCACGCGTCCCTTACAGCTGTTTATTACACTGAAAAATTTGTCGATATCTTTAATATTTTCAACTTTCATGATTGTAACCTCCTTTATTGCATTTTCCGGTTGCTAAGCAGATTATAGCCCATTTTCCCCGGCTTGAAAAGCATTTTCCGAAAAAAACAGGAATTTCATGTGAGTTTACCGAAGCTGCCCCGGCAGGCCTTCTGAAGGTCTGTGGGAGACAGACAAAGAGTGGTTCCGATCCGGCCTCCGCTTATGTAAATTTCGCCATACTTTTCCGCGGAATCATGGATAAATGTAGGGAATTGTTTTTTCATTCCGATGGGGCTGCAGCCGCCCCGGACATATCCGGTAATCCCGTTGATTTCCTTCACATGAATCATTTCCAGAGATTTTTCCCCGGCCAGGCGGGCCGCCTGCTTCAGGTTCAGCTCCTCCGCGATGGGCACCACCATTACATAAAATCCGCCGCTTTTTCCCCGGGTGACCAGGGTTTTAAAGGACTGCTCCACCGGAGCTCCCGTCTTCTGGGCCGTGTGCAGTCCATCTATAAATTCATCGCATTCATACTGGATGACCCGATAGGGGATCTTCTGCCTGTCCAGTATGCGCATGGCGTTCGTCTTTACTTCCTTTGACATGGTTTTCTCCTTTTTCCTTCAGGGCATGGCCGCCGTATATACGATCTTCTCAAAATGCTGGTAATCAATGGGATTCTGCCAGTCCCCGCCCCAGGTATAGCCGTACTGGGTAAAGAGCTGGTAGCACAGATCCTGCTCCGTAATCATATGCCGCTCTGCGGCATCCGGCACATTTCTGTCTATGTACAGCTCCGCGTCTTCGTTCTCCCACACATAGCTTCCGTCAGGTCCAATAATATAGTAGGGATTCTGCTTCGGATTAATATCAATGGCACAGCCCGCCGCGTGGTTGGAAAGGCTCTGGCTGTTGGTTCCCAGGCGGAAATTGAAGCAGGAGGTATTGTTGTCATTGACAGAGAGGTCATCATCCGCGCCGTAATTATCCACCAGATACATTTTTTCAATCTGATACTGGTTTTCAAACAGTTCCTGGAAAATCGCCTTCATATCCTCCGCCAGAAGGGCGTTGACCATCAGTTCGCCGACCCGGATCTCTCCTTCAAAGCCGTAATGGAGCAGCTTTATATAGCGCAGATCCTCCCTGGGCACTGTGCAGTAGGTCTTGTAGGATCGGTCGTCCCCGTAGATGCGGGCAAACAGCGGATCGGAAATTTCGTAGTCCTGAAAATAGACGCTTAAGTCTTCCCGGTTCACCTCTTCCTCCGCCACAACCGTCCCGGCCGGGAGTTCAGCCAGACGCTGCTCCAGGGGCGGAAGGGGGGAAGGGGTTGGTTCGCTCCCGGCCACCGCCGCCTCCGGTTCCGGCGCAGAAGCGGAGACATCCTCTTCTGTTCCTGCCCCGGCAGAAGGCGTCACCGCCGATGTCTCGGACAAACGCTCCGGTTCCTGGCTCTGTGCGCGGTTCTCCGCTCTCCTTCCGGCCTGGCAGCCCAGCAGAATAACGGCCGCCACTGCGGCGGCCGTCAGACACAGTTTTCCGATAAATTTTCTGCTGTGTTTCCTCATCCTGTTTTATTCTCCGTATATTCCCACTTCTGAAATACAGGTATCATCCCAGAGATTTCCCTCATAAACCTCATCGATCCGGATGTAGATCTCCGAAGCCGCGCAGGCCTGCGAAAATTCCAGGCAGAACTGCGTCCGCTCATGGGGAAACTCGACCTTAAAGCTTTTCTCATCCAGCCAGACCGTGAGACTTTTGGGAACATTATTCTCATCGTACCGCTGCTGGTCCCTCCAGTTTCCCAGATTCAGCGTAATATACTTCACCTGGTATTCCCGGTCCAGACGCAGATTCACGAATTCATTGATTCCGTCGCCGTCTGCTCCCTCCTGCCAGGATGTAACCACATCACCATCGAAAAGCATGTTGACGGAATTGTCGTATCCCTCCTGGATCACCGTGGAAGAGGCCGTTCCGCTGACTACGGAAGCTTTTGTATAGGAAGCGAGCGCCGTGCGGTTTACATCCACCAGTGAAACCGTGACCGTCTCCGGGGTGGGTTCCGGCGTATCTGTGGGTGTAGGCGTGGGTGTCGGTGTCTCCGTAACCGTCTCGGAAGGCGTGGGCGTGGGCGTGCTGCCGGAGGCTTCCTCTTCCCTTTCCTCTATGGCAGCTGATGACTGCCCCCTGGAATTCCCGGGACGGCTGTCCAGGAAATATGTAATCCCGAAATAAGCTCCAATACCCGCAGCCACCACCACGCAGGCCAGGATAATGCCGATCCGGATGATCTTCTTCTCCTCACTGCTTCGCTCCGGCTTACGGGGCGGCTGCCTGCGGCGGTATTCCTCCTCCCCGCGGACCGTCTCCCTTCTTTCCGGAGGCCGCTCCGGAAAGCCGGAATCCTGTACGCTTCTCTGCTGTTCCTGCTGTCTCAGATCTCTGCCGCAGCCGGAACAGAATTTTGAACCCTCCGTATTATCATATCCGCAAAATGGGCACCTCATCCTCTGTACTCCCTTTCCTTGTTCTGATCCTCTCCGGACGCGCGCCCGGAAGACCTGCCATCATTGTACTACAGAATGGGATTTTGAACAAGTTACCGCGGTCCATTAATTTTTTTCTTAACCCGCAGAACGGATATGGTCAGAAAACTGATGGCTCCCAATAGCAGAAGTAAAACTCCGCTGTAAAAAAAAGAGGTTGTAATGCTCGTACTTCCAGTGAATGTACCAATAAATGACGGAAGATACGGACCGATTATCATATAAAAATACTGATCAGCAGTAACTAATGACATATAAAATTCGGAAGTTCCGGCAGGTACAATGCTTCCTATATGTAATGGATAATATACTAGTGAAGCTCCAATAGCAAATCCTGCAGCGGCGGCAGCGATTATCAGCAGCGGAACAGAACGCCAAACTGCAAATCCGGTCAGAGAAAGCCCCGAGACTCCCAAAAGAAATGTTAACGTATACTTTGAAACTAAAGTATATATCCTGGGGAATACTACGCAGGCCAAAACAGATACCAAAGTAGAAACAGCAGTTAGCATTCCGGAAAGAACCGAATTGCCTATTTTATTTTCCGAAAGATACAAATCAATCATAAGATAAATCTGGCTTCCACATGCACCCATAAGAAACATCAGAAGCAAATTCAGGATAGCATGCAGCCGGTAATGGCGGGATATTCCTGAAACAGCCGGAGCTGATTTTTTTTCTCCGGAATCACTGGCCGGAGGCCTAAACGGGACAAAGCGCAGAATCAGGATTAGTGTAGCCACAGAAATCAAGTTAATTAAAAAGGCAGATTTCCAGCTGTAAAGAGCAATCACGCCCGATAAAAAAGACGCAAAAATTCCATAAATACACGAGGATGCATTCGACCATCCAAATACTCTTCCACGCTGTGCTTCGTCTGTAAACAATTCAATAATAAGGCTATTGGAAACACTGAGTAAAAGCCCATCTGAAATCGCATCAATCGTTCGTGTGACAGCCAAAAATAAAATATCTTTGGTAAAAAAACCAGCAGTACCACCAAAAATGAACAAAATTGTCCCGGTAATTAAAAGCGTTTTTTTAGAAAAACGTTTCATTAAAAAGCCGGATAAAAGTGCTGCTGCCAGCGAGGCGGCAGCACTTCCACTGATAATATAGTTCTGCAGAAAAAGGCTCGTATCAGGAAATTCCTCATAAATCCGCGTCAAAAGCGGAATTATGATATTATCGGAGTAAGTTCCAAATCCACTAAAACAAATAGCGAAAATCAATCCCCATTTTTTCTTATTATTCATGGTCGCCTCCATGGGCAGCGTTTACATTCGTTTTGCTTTCTTCCGAAGTACAAAATAGAATGCGGTCATGACTAATTCCACAAGCATAATTAGAAACATAGGTTTCAGAGATGCGGTCATTGTATCAAAAATTCCGGACATAAAAGTGTAAATATATGAATAGGTCGAATACGGAAGATTTGCAGCAATTCCAATAAGTGCCACAGCTAATGTCACATGATGCGGAGCAATTTCCGGGCAGATTGTATAAAAAAAGGTAATTGAGCATCCAAACGCTACTCCCATTAAAAGAGATGCGAGAATCACAGTAATTTGTGAAGGGGCCGTACTCATAAGAAAAATGAACACTGTAATTACAGCCATAGGCGCCAAAATAATCCTTTTTCCGATCTTTCGGTAAACAAAAGCAAAACAGAAACACATCACGGCACTGCCTATGGTCCCCAGCGACTGCATTGTACCGATAAATGCTGAATTTCCAATAGCATTTTCACTTACGTAAACGGACAGAAGCAGGTTCGCATACTGGTAAATAGTACCTAATACTAAAAATGCAACAAATGCAGGCAGTATTTTGCCCCATGGTATTTTTTGTTTTCCCGTTTCCTGTGATAAAGAATCATCTTCTTTTTCTGCAGTTTTGATATTCTTCGGAATACTGAATGCTAAAATAACCGTGGATATAATTCCCAAGATCAGGCAGAGCCACCAGGCGGCAGATAGAGCAGAACGCCAGGACTGCAGAGTTAAAACGCCGCCAATCACGGCAAGTACTGATCCTGAAACGGCTACTATTACCTGATAAAGTCCATTAAACAGTCCGCGCCTGGCCGGATCGGTAATTAAAGCCATTAAAATGGACAGCGTCATCGTGCCGGTGATTCCATAACCGCCAAGTGCCAAAGAATTCGCAATATTATATAATATAATATTATCGGTCAGCAGCCCCAGCAGTCCGCCTGCACTGATCAGAATTGCGCCGAAAAGGAGAAGTTTTTTGGACCCCATCAGTTTTTCCAAAAATGGTACAAGAATCATTATAATCAGGGTACATATCGACGCCCCAGATACAAAATAATTTACGGCAGAGATCTGTTCTCCATAAATTCCATACATATCCGACACTGCCGGATAATATAAAGATGTATACATACTGACAAAGGCAAGAATAAAAATTCCTGTTATGGACAAGCATAATTTTGCTTTTGATACTTTCACTTTCATCCCTCCTGAATTTTAAAACAGTAGCGTACTCATACGTCTGATTTCCTCACTTACCTCTTCATAAACTCCGGGGAAAGTGGAATAATTTCCTCCCATAGTGGTATTTGGAATATAATATCTGATGCCATATTCCCGACATGCTTTTTCTACTGCATCTCTGACTTCTTTTTTCGTCCATCCCGGATGGTCGACAGAGGCACTGTTAATTCCTCCCATAAATGTAATTTTCCCACCATATTTTTGAATCATTTCTGATATATGATTAGTACTCATAACTCCCTGCCAGATATCAATTCCCATTTCAATCATATCCGGTACAAGCGTTTCCGCATAGGAATCAGAATGATGTACAATTACTTCTACTCCATTAGATTTAAAACAGGAATAAATTCGCTTATAGCTTTCGAGGAAAAATTCTTCAAACATAGCAGGAGAAAGAAATGTAGAAATCTGACTTCCCCAGTCATCGTGATGGTATAAACAATCCGGATGGAGTTTTTCACATACTTTTTCCGCATATTGAATTTCCCAGTCTTCCAGATAACGGATCAACTCTTTTACCGCTTCTGGTTCTTCGTAAAATGCCATCAACGCATTTTCCATAGAAAGAAACGAATGCATCCTTTCGAAAAGACCAGGGGCCATAAACAAAGTAACAAATTCTTCTTCTCGATTAATCTCTTCCACTTCTCTCAGAGACTGTTCCCAAATGTCCTCAGAAAAAGTAAGCTTTGGTGCCTTAATATATTCTTTCCAACGAGCCACATCTGGACACAGCAGCCTGTCTGGTGTGTCAACAGGAAATGGTCCCGGTGTATTTTCTGGATACGATCGGGTAACTCCCCAAAGATCTACGACATTTTCTTCTCCATATGCAGGCCATGAATCTGTCAGACTTAACGGATCACAATTTAAAATATGCATGAATTCAAATTGATTTACATATCTATCCGGTTTCCCACCGCTTATTGTCTCAATTAAATTCTGTCGTTTTGTTAGCATATACCTTCCTCTTTTCTTCTAGATTCGAAAGTATTCCCGCCGGCCTCTGGACACTTTGTTTAATACATATATTATAAAGCACGGAAATATCTGTTTCAATTCCACGAAACAGCCTTATATTTCCGCTTCTATTTGTACTTTCTGTACAATAGCTAACAATTCTGATATAATAAAATTAAATGATCAAGTCGTTGGTAGGCAAACGACAATAATGCATTTTAATACCCTTACAATATAAGGAGCAGGAATCATGAATTTGAACGTATATATTCTGGCCGACTATCTTTCTCTGGAAATTCATCATGTGATAACAACTCTTTCTCTAACGGAATGCTCCATCCAGTATATTGATTTTTATGCAGGAAGCTTTCAAAATCAGAATTCCATCATAATCATCGATAAAAAATATCTTTCAGAAGTCCTAAAAAAAGAAGGCCTGTATATCTGTGCGGCCTCCTATACCGGACAGGAAATGTCCGATAAGTGCAGTGTGATCTTTGTAGACGAACGCTATACGGCAATGGATATTTTTCGGGCGCTGACAGATGTATTCGAAAAATTCAGAAAATTAGAAGAACAACTTTATCAACTAGCCGCAGAACAGGCCGATTACCATGCGTTCGGCAATATCATGCTGCCGCTTTTCAACAATCCAATTGCCACCTATACGGCAGCACACCGGAATCTGTTTTTCTGTGAAGATAATCCAAAAGACTTTTACAGAGAATATTTGGGAGTGAAAGAATACAGTTATCTGGAAGACCAGGATATACAGGAAATGAAATTAGATTCAGATTTTATTGCAACAATTCAGACCGTAACTCCCTCCATATTTCCCGCCTCCATGTGGGGCTACCGCATCCTGTATTACAATATCCGACTGTCAAATCTCTACGTTGCCCGTTCTATGATCTATGAAGTAGAGCGCCCTTTGAAAAAAAGCGACTGGGCATTGCTGGAATTCTGGAGTCATTTTCTTACGTATAAAATCCGGATTGATCCATCTCTTGAGGGTCCTTCTCACCCTCCCAAATTCGATGATATTCTTTCCGGACTGCTTCGCAAAGATCCACTGGAAAGAGAACTTTGCGAAAATGTTCTATCTAAATATGGATGGAGTATATATGATCGATATATTTGTATATGTATAGAGCAAAGCAAATACGACCAGCAGGCAAATACTTCTCTCTCCATATGCGTAAATCTTGAAATTCAGATCAGAGGAAGTGCGGCTGTTGTAGCAGATAATAATATTTTGCTGATTGTAAATATTGGAGAAAAAAGTTTTCAAGACACACTTATTAGAGAAACCTTAAGCAGCTTTTTGCGGGATAACATATTAAAAGCAGGAATCAGCCAGGAATTTTCCAATCTTTTTCATCTTTCCGATTACTACGAACAGACGAAAATGGCACTTCAGGCAGGAAAAACAATAGATCCCATGTACTGGATCTATTATTATGATAACTATATTCTGGCATCCTGCATCAATGAATTTACTGGCCGCTATTCTCTACGTTCCCTGTGCCCAGAAGGTATTGCAGAATTAATCGAATACGACAAAAAAAATGGCAGAACTTTTACATATACGCTTCAGACTTATTTGAAAAACAATTCTAGTCTGGCCAAAACGGCACGCTGTCTATTTATCCAGCGCAATGCTCTGCTCTATCGCCTTCGCCGAATACAGGAAATTACCAAATTAAAATTAGATAATGAAGATACCCGACTTCTAATCCAGCTGTTCTTTAAGGGATGTGAAAAAGAAAAAATTGACTTTTTAAACCTTACAGCCGAACAACAGAAATAAAATTTATTTTAAAAAAAGAGACCGTTCTGAGGTTCTCAGGACTGTCTCTTTTTCAGAGCAGAAAATCAGCTTTTTTACAAAGCCTATCCCTGCTGCATTCTCTTGATGACCTTCAGGCGGGTGAATTCTTCCCTGTCCTTCTCCTCCAGCGCCTCGGAGATTTCCTTGGAGAGCTGTACGTAATGAGGAATCGTAATGTTTTTCAGGGCATTTGCCCGCTTCTGGGTCTTTTTGATGGCCACCGCCAGGCGGTAAGCCGCGTTTTCCACCATGGAAAGCTGTATGGTCAGCTCCTTTACTTTTGTAAAGGCAATCCTTGCCTGGTCCATGGATTCTCTGGTGGTATAAAAAGCGTACGTGGGCGCCGTTCCGGAGGGATCGGCCTCCGCCAGCGGGATCTCTACGCCCATGATGCTCCGGGTCTTGATCCGGACGGACTCTTCCAGAGGCACCGTGTAGGAAATGGTCTGCACATAGTCAATGCCGTTTTCAATGTTGGCCGTCTGCAGAGCCGCGTAAGCCTCCCGGAAAGTCGTATCGATCTGTGCCTGAATGTCCTTGGCCTTCTCGATCAGATCCATGATCTCCCGGATCAGAATGTTCCGCTTCTTATCCATCAGATCATAACCCATTTTGGCCAGATCGAGGGAATTTTTCGCCAGCATCAGATTACCTTTGGTAGGAAATGTATTTGGATCCATATAATTCCCCCTTTCTTCGGGCTGTCCGCCTCATCAGAAGCGGGCCGCCATCTCATCCGCGTCTGCTTTTGCCTCTTCTGCCGCGTCGTACTCCGTCGGCCTGTAGTACTGATCCAGGAGCTTCGTGTCCACACGGTCCAGCTCCTCCCTGGGCAGCAGGCCCAGCAGCTTCCAGCCGATGTCCAGCGTCTCTTCAATCGAACGGTTTTCATCCGCTCTCTGTCCGATGAACTGCTTCTCGAACTGGTTTCCGAAGATCAGATACTTCTTGTCCAGGGGCGAGAGCTCGTCCTCGCCGATAACAGACGCCAGGGCCCTGGCGTCTCCCACTTTCGCGTAGCAGGAGAACAGCTGGTTGGCCACATCCTGGTGATCCTCTCTTGTGTAGCCCTTTCCGATACCGTCCTTCATCAGACGGGACAGGGAGGGCAGCACGGAAATCGGCGGGTAGATGGACTGGCCGTGCAGCTGGCGGTCCAGCACAATCTGTCCCTCTGTAATGTATCCGGTCAGGTCAGGGATCGGATGCGTAATATCATCGTTGGGCATGGTCAGGATCGGAAGCTGAGTTACGGAACCTGTTCCGTCCTTTACAATACCGGCCCGCTCGTAAAGGGTGGCCAGCTCACTGTACAGATATCCCGGATACCCCTTTCTTGATGGAATCTCTCCCTTGGAAGAGGACACCTCACGCATGGCCTCACAGAAGGAGGTAATATCTGTCAGGATAACAAGGATGTGCATGCCCTTCTCATAGGCCAGATACTCTGCGGCGGTCAGCGCCACCTTGGGTGTGATCAGACGTTCCACCACCGGATCGTTGGCCAGATTCAGATACATGACCACGTGGTCGGAAACACCGCTCTCCTCAAAGGTTCTGCGGAAGAATTCCGCCACATCATACTTGACGCCCATGGCCGCAAAAACCACGGCAAATTTCTCATCGCCTTCGCCGCCCAGAGACGCCTGCTGTACAATCTGCGCCGCCAGCTGATCGTGGGGCAGGCCGTTTCCGGAAAAGATCGGCAGCTTCTGTCCGCGGATCAGAGTGGTCAGACCGTCGATGGCGGAAATACCGGTGCGGATATAGTTTCTGGGGTACCGCCTGGATACCGGATTCAGGGGCAGGCCGTTGACATTTACCTTGTGGTCCGAGACAATGGGGCCCAGACCGTCGATGGGTTTTCCGATGCCGTCAAAGGTACGGCCCAGAATATCCTCCGACAGGGCGATCTCCATGGGATGACCGGTCAGGTGGGTGTGGGTATTTTTCAGGGACATTCCCTCCGTGCCCTCAAACACCTGGATAATGGCTTTATCCTCATAAACAGCCACGATACGGCCCAGTTTTTTCGTACCGTCATCCAGGCTGAATTCCACCATTTCCTCATAGGCCGCATTTTCCACGCCCTCAAGAACTGCCAGAGGGCCATTAACTTCGCTTAAGCCGAGATATTCAATCGACATATGATTTCCCTCCTTTACGCGTTCTTTTCAAGCACTTCATTGTAGAAATCATCGATGGCTTTCCGGTAATCCTCGAACATCCCGGGCTTATCGTTGGGCACATCGTATTTAATAGAAATAATTCTATCAAAAATATTGCTTTCCTTCAGCACCGACATGGGATGCCCCATGGTTACCAGGGATTTTGCCTTCTTATACAGATACAGGATGATTTCCATCATCTGATACTGCTTGCTTAAGGGCACGCAGGTATCTTCCTTATGGAAAGCATTCTGCTGCAGGAAGCCCAGACGGATCACCCGGGCAATCTCCAGGGTCAGCTTCTGGTCATCCGGCAGCACGTCACCGCCGATCAGCTTTACGATCTCCATCAGAGAGCTTTCCTGGTTCAAAATTCCCATGATCTGGTTCCGGTAGTTGACAAAGTTCTTATTCACATTGGCCTTGTACCAGGGGGCCAGATCCGTCAGATACTCACTGTAGCTGGTGAGCCAGTGGATGGCCGGATAATGTCTGGCGTAGGCCAGGGATTTATCCAGTCCCCAGAAGCAGCGGACAAAACGTTTTGTATTCATGGTAACCGGCTCGGAGAAATCTCCGCCCTGGGGTGACACGGCTCCGATGATGGAGACGCTTCCCTCGGTGCCGTTTAAGTTCTGGGTCATACCGGCCCGCTCGTAGAAAGCGGACAGACGGGAGGCCAGGTAGGCCGGATAGCCCTCCTCGGCGGGCATCTCCTCCAGACGGCCGGACAGCTCACGGAGAGCCTCCGCCCAGCGGGAGGTGGAGTCTGCCATGATGGCCACATCGTACCCCATATCCCGGTAATACTCTGCCAGAGTCAGTCCCGTATAGATGGATGCCTCACGGGCGGCCACAGGCATGTTGGATGTATTGGCGATCAGCGCCGTCCGGTCCATCAGCAGATTGCCGGAGCGGGGATCCACCAGTTCCGAAAACTCCTCCAGAACCTGGGTCATCTCATTTCCACGCTCGCCGCAGCCAATGTAAATGATAATATCCGCGTTGGACCACTTGGCAATCTGGTGCTGGGTCATGGTCTTTCCTGTTCCGAATCCTCCGGGAACCGCCGCCGTTCCTCCCTTGGCAATGGGGAACATGGTATCCAGAATACGCTGTCCGGTAACAAGAGGCTCCGATGCCGGATAACGGCCGGCTGTGGGCCGCGGCACACGGATAGGCCATTTCTGGCACAGGGTCAGTTCCTTTTCTGTCCCATCCGGAAGCTCCAGCTTCACAATGGGATCCAGGATCGTATAGGAACCGTTTCCGGCCACCCAGGTAACTGTTCCCCGCTCAATGGTGGGGGGAACCATGGATTTGTGGACAATACTGGTTGTTTCCGGTGTCTCGGCGATAATGGTTCCCGCCGTCACGGAATCTCCCACGGCCACCTTCATGGTGACCTGCCATTCTTTTTTCGTGTCCAGGGAATCAACCCGGACGCCGCGGGTGATAAAGTGGCCCGACTGCTCGGCAATATCCTTCAGGGGGCGTTCAATACCGTCGAAAATATTGTTCAGGATACCGGGGCCCAGCAGCACGGAGATGGCATCTCCGCTGGCCTCCACAACAGCGCCGGGCTTCAGCCCCGTAGTCTCCTCAAAGACCTGCACCGTGGTGGTATCCTTTGTCAGGCTGATGACCTCGCCCACCAGTCTTTCCTCGCCCACGTACACCATCTCCGACATTTTAAAGCCGGTATTTCCCTTCAGATATACGACGGGTCCGTTGATTCCATAGATAACTCCTGTCTTCTTTCCTTTATTCATGTACGTGACCTCCCTCAAGCATGAAAGATTCACGTTCCTCTGCCAGCAGGGACCGGAAAGAATCATCGATCAGAATATTCTTTTCTTCTATGGTAGCCAGAATTCCTCCCGCCAGCTTTTCTTCTGAGATCTGGATGGAGACGCCGGTTTCCTTCTCCACCTTTTCCCGGATTCCCTCATCGGAAGCATCCAGATAAAACTGGATCTCGCTGCCCCCTGCGAATTCTATATCCTTTTTGATCTTTCCGCAGAGATAGGAAATATATTCCGGCGTGTCCCGGAAGGCGCGCAGCTTTTCTTCCACCTGATCGAAGATTTTCTTTTCGATCTCCATGCTCTTTGCAGACAGAGAGCGTTTGATCTGGAGTTGTTCCGCAGAGAGTGCCTTATTGTTTTCCCGCTTCAGATTTTCTTTTTCCGCAGCCAGTTCCTCTGCTGTCTGCTCCTGCTTCTGTTTCTGATGCTCGGCAAACAGCCGGTCCAGAGCCGCCTGATACTCTTCAATCATACGCTCCGCTTCACTTTTTGCGCTCTCTATGGAATGGTTATAAAAATTCTCTAACTTTTCTTCAGTTGTCAAATCTTTCACCTGCCTTACAATTTCAATCCGATTGCTTCGTTCACATAGGATGTGATAAAGTCCGCTTTCCGCCCCGTACCGTGCCGGTCGGGGATCTCTATGATCAGCGGAACCTTGTGATTTAACCTGACATCATCGATGATCTCCGGAAATTCTCTTCCGAACTTTTCCGTCAGCAGGATGATGCCCACCTCTTTATCAGCCAATACTGCTTCCAGTGCCTGGCGGAGTTCCTCCCGCGCATGCACCACCACGCCGTCCACGCCGGCCAGCCGCATGCCGGTCTGCGTGTCCACATTATCGCTGATCAAAAACATTTTCATGTTGAATCCCACCTTTAACAGGGCTGAAATTAAAGTGCACCGATGATCATGAAGGCGATGATCAGACCGTACAGGGCGATACCTTCGGCCATGGCCACGAAGATCAGGGATTTACCGAAGATGGAGCCGTCCTCGCTTAAGGCGCCAAGAGCCGCGCTGGCAGAGCTGGCAACGGCCACACCGGAACCGATGCCGGAAAGTCCTACAGCCAGAGCCGCGCCGATATAGCCCAGCCCGGAAGCAGAGTCACCGGTGGCTGCCGCAACGGATGTGGTTCCGGACAGGGTTACGACCGCTGCCACCAGAAGCATGCCGAAGAAAGCAAAGCAGTTTGCCGCCAGGGATTTTTTATATCTCTTTTTGTTTTTCTCTTTTCCTGCAAAATAGTATCCTACGGGAACAATGATGGTCAGTACCAGTGCCACTGCTGTTAATACCTGAATCAAGGTTGTCATAATATTATCCTCCTATTATTTGCTCTTTTTCAGAAAAGGTTTAAATTCACGGCCGTTTCCCTTATAGAAACGGCTGAACATCTCATAATATTCCAGACGCAGAACCTGAATCGCCACGATCAGGCCCTCCATAAGTGCCACAAAGGCGTTGCCGATGACTACCACGATCATGTTGGGCGTTCCGCCGTTCTCCGCTCCGGCCAGCATCATGACCACCTCCATCATGGCCACATGGCTGACTGCAAAAGCTCCGATCCGGACAAAGGACAGCGTGTTGGACAGGAAGGTGAGCGCCGTCTCGAAGGTTTCAAAGAAGGCCTGCACAAAGTACATAACCTTTCCGCCTTCGATGGCCGGCCTCTTGCGGGAAGCAATTCTTCCCAGCATTTCCTTCAGCATGATGATCACCAGGCCGATGATAATCAGAGCCAGCAGCACCGGCAGCACCGCAGCCAGCCGGTTGCTCTCTCCCATAACCATAAAGATCACCACCACCAGAGCCCCGTAGAAAACAAAGCCCGTCACCGAGTTCTGACTGAACCAGGTATTTTCCTTATCTTTTCCCTTCACGGAATTGATGATATTCAGGATCATGGTAAACAGGATCATGAACATACCGAAGGCGATGGCCAGCACGAATACAATGTTGATGCTCCCCACAATGGGAAGGGTGATCATGTCATCTTTGGGATGCAGCAGCGCTTCGTAGGGGAAGAATCCCTCAAATCCGAAAAAGCTGTTGTCGATAAAGCCCCAGATTACGGAAAAGATGCCGGCGCTTCCCAGGATCGCTCCCAGGGGAGCCTTCTTCAGAGCGTAGATCAGATAGCCGATTACCACCAGACAGGCTCCCTGTCCCACATCTCCGAACATAATGCCGAAAATAAAGGAATAGCTGATGGCCATGAAAATGGTAGGATCCATTTCATTGTAGGCCGGCAGGCCGTACATTTTCACAAACATCTCAAAGGGCCGGAAAATCCTGGGATTCTTAAGTTTTGTGGGGGGCTGGCTCAGTACGTTGTTGTTATCGTCCTCCACATAGCAGAACAGATCCTTGTCTCCGTCCACTTCCTTCTGGAAGGATTTCGCATCGCTCTCGGACATCCATCCGCAGAGGATGTAGAAGGTTTCGGAATCGGAATTCGTGCAGGCCGCCAGCTTTCTCACATCGAAATTTCTGGACATGGCCGCCAGTTCATCCCTGGCCCCCACCAGCTCCTCCGCCCGGCCGCTTAAGGTCTCTTCCATCCTGCGGTCGCAGGCGCTGATCTGCTCATCCAGCTTCGCGATTTCATCGGACAGCTTCCTGTAGGCCTCCTCCGGAGTACCCTCATACTTGTTGGGAAGAAAGATCCTCTCAAAATGCATGGATGAGTAGAGGGCGTCAATCTTATCCAGTTCCTCCTTCGGCGCAAAGTAGATGCCCCAGACAAACTGGTCATCGGAATGGCACCGGTAGAAAATTGTGTTGGCGTTGTCGTAAATATAATTTTCGAACTTTTCAAAATATTCCTTCGGTATCTTGCCGAAATGGAAGCGGATATACTTAAATTCCAGCAGCTCCGACAGATTATAGGGAATATCCTGGAAAGGCTCAATCTTCACCAGCAGCTCCCGGCACTGGTTTCTGCGGCTCTCCAGCTGTGACCGTTCTTCCCGGCACTGAGAAAGCGTGCGGTCGATCTCCTCGACACACTGGATAGCTTTTTCCAGCGGCAGATCCCGGCCGGCAGTCCGGCTTTTCTCCGGAAGCATTGCCGTGTAGTCCTCCGCCATCTTCAGCTTTTCCTTATAAGGATTGATCTGAATATAGGGCATCAGATTCTTTACATCTTTCAGCTCCGACAGTGCGTTCTCCAGATGGATCTCGTATTTGGACAGATATTTCTCTGTCACGCGTCCAATATCTTCCTTGGGGCCGGTGATACTTAAAAATTTCATTTTAACAATCAAATTTTATCACCTCCTGTTATTCTGCATCCTGCTCTTACCGGCACACCACACGCTTCATCGCCTCATCCGGGGCGATCCGGTACCGCACGCATTCCAGCGCGATAATGATGCGGTCCACTTCATGCTCCTTGTGGTACAGGTAAGAATAAATCGTTGTGACGGAATAGGGATGCTGTCTGGATTCTGTACTTAAAATATGCTTCATAATCTCCGCGTACAGAGATTCCAGGGTCTTCTCCGTAAATTCCTGATAATGTCTGCCGTAATAACTTTTTCTGATGAGACCGTCCAGGGTCTCAAGGCTGTCTGCCTCCACCATTTCCTGAATCTTCCGGCTGTTCATCTGATAGTTTACCGGGATCAGCAGGGCGTAAATATCTGCGCTGGTCATATGATAGTATTTTTTGCAGCGGTAGATCCACTGAATATTCAGCATATCCATCTTGGCTCCCAGAGCTTTGGTAAGCCCCTTGATCCCCTGCTTTTCCCGGATCACTGTGCGGTTTTCCCACAGTCTCCTGAAATAGTTAAGATCCAGCGCCATTTCATAGTCAAACAGCGTAGGGTTCTGTACATTGCCCAGATTGGCCAGCGGCTGATAATATACGGAGCCTTTCAGGTTTCCTATAAATTCCTCAATCGTATCCGAGGCTTCCAGAGCTTCCAGATTCAGCTTGGAGTGTTTATCAAAAAAATCCTCGAATCCCGTAAGGTCCAGAGACGGCTTCCTGTGATCTATCATATTCGTCAGGCACACCTTCAGGAAATATACTTCGTAGCGTCCGAAGTACAGATCCAGAAACTTTCTCTGAGAAGAATTGGCAAACCGGTACAGTTTCGTATAATCGCGGTAAATGCTCTGCTTCAGCACCCGCTCAATCTGTCCCCGGTGGATGTCATTCCCGTCCAGGCTGCCGAGAAGCGGCCCGTAGGATGGCCTTTCTCTCAGATAGGCCAGGGCCTGAGGCACACTGGACAGTTCTACGATCTCACGGAAGTTCTGAACATTCAGGAGATGGCTCTGCATGGCGCGGATCTTGGTCGTCAATCCGCTGTAGGACATCAATCCCTCCAATATATCACTTCCTTACTATTTTTTCGTAAATCTGGCTGACCATTTTCTGACAGTTCTGCTGATAATACTGCTCCATATCTGCCAGCGATACTTCTGCGTTCTTTTTCATCTCTTCCAGATCCTTCTGCACGGACCGGGATAATTCCTTACGCAGCTTTTCTACTTCCTGTTCTGCTTCCGCCTCCACCTGTCGGTCAAATTTGGAGATGCGGTCTTCCTGCTGCTGGTCCAGAGCCTTTTTCTGCAGTTCGGCTCCTTCCCTAATCCGGGATGCGGCAGTCTCAATCTCGGACAGCTTACTTAAAATTTCGTCCATTTTCTACCTCCCATCTTTTTTCATTTACAGGCGCGGCACAGCCGCCAAATGCAATGTGCAGCAATGCATTCTGCCGTTACTGGCAACCCTCTCCTATACATCGTTCTTAATAATAAACCCCCTTCTCAAAAAAATCCAGCCATTTTTTACAAAGAACTTCTATTTATGCGTTTTATATAGTAGAATGAAAAATATGGCTGTGAAATTTTGAAATATGTCCAAGAGGTTTGTCTAAAAAATAACACAGGCCATGGAAATAAAGTATGACATCCGTCATAATACACAAAAATTTCTTTATCAATTGCCTGACAGGAGGAAGCCCTATGCGCTTAAGAAATATTCCCGGCTCCAGAGACACCATTGCAGAAAGCCGCTGGGTGGTCCAGGAGCCTGCATCCTTTCGTTCCCGCTGGAACCAGCTTTTCCGGAATGAACATCCGATCCATATTGAAGTGGGGATGGGAAAGGGGCGCTTCCTCATGGATCTCGCCGCAGCCCATCCGGAACGCAACTATATCGGCATCGAAATGTACAGCAGCGTTCTGCTCCGGGCTGTGCAGAAGGCGGATGCTCTTTTGGAGCCCTCCGAAAACTTCCGCTTTCTCCGCCTGGACGCCAGAGATCTCACCTCCGTCTTCGCTCCCGGCGAAGTAGAGCGGATCTATCTGAATTTTTCCGATCCCTGGCCCAAAAGCCGGCACGCCGGACGGCGGCTTACTTCCCGCCAGTTTCTGGAGCGCTACCGGCAGATCTTATCCCCCGGCGGCCGGGTGGAATTCAAGACGGACAATCAGGATCTGTTCCGCTTTTCCCTGGATGAGATCCGGGAGCAGGGCTGGATCCTGGATGCGGTCACCTTCGATCTGCACAGGGATCCCAAATTGTCCATCGGGAATATTATGACCGAATATGAAGAAAAATTTTCTTCCATGGGCAATCCCATCTGCAAACTTTCCGCCCGCCCGGGCGGCGCCGCTGCCAGGTAGGCAAAAATACGTTTTTTTCATATACTGGAATAAAAGACCCGGGAATTGCCGACTACTATGAAAAAGTATCCGATGCTTTCACAGAAGATCAGTCTCTTCGTCTACGAAGCCTCCTGCCGGTGCCGGCGGATTTGCCGGATTCAGAATTCTTTAAATGAACTGTGTCATCTCCTGCAGAAGCAGGGAAAAAAACAAAAGTAAAGGAGTGTATCTTTCATGGTAAATGTATTAAACGAATCCAATTTTGACGCGGAAGTTCTTCAGGCTTCCGGCGGCGTAGTGGTGGACATGTACGCCGACTGGTGCGGCCCCTGCAAAATGATGGCCCCGGTGGTGGAGGCGCTTTCCGCCTCCCACCCGGAAATCAAGTTCTGTAAACTGAATGTGGATCAGGCCCCCTCCATCGCGGCCAGATACCGCGTCATGTCGATTCCTACCTTTCTGGTCTTCCGGAACGGGAATCTGGCCGGAACCATCGTGGGCGGCATGGAAGAGGAGGAACTGGAATCCGCCGTCTCCGAGGCCCTCTCGAAATAGAAAAACCTTCTTATCTCAAAATATCACGCAGATTAGGCAACGTCCCATAAGGAAGTAAAAAGAATTTTGGTAGGAACCGGCGTGTCAAGTCACGCCGGTTCCGATTCGTTTAAGGACTCCCTTCCAATCTTCAAAGGAATGCGGATTTGCCCCACATAGGTGAAATACAGGTCGATTCGCACCTGCTCCTTCTCATATTGGCGGGATAATTTTAAGTACCGGCTGTCAGACAGCTTTCCCAGCACATTATCCTCATAGATATGCTGGATAATCCGGTCCAAATCCTCCATCCGTTTTTTCGCCCCGGAGAGGGCTTTCTGTTTTTCTGCCAGTTCTGCCTTGCGGCTTTCCTCGTCCTGCGCCAGCATTTCCAACTTGAAATCCTTCCGGAACATACGGACATAACTCAATGTCTGCCGTATGGTTTCCAGCACAATCCGGTAAAGCACCTGTTCCCGGATATAGTGGATTTTGCAGGAGCCGGTGTTGCTCTTGTAATTGGAGCAGACAAAATGATTCTGGCTGTCGTCTTTGTAGGTATTGCAGGTGCAGAAATACAGCTTGGCCCCGCAGTCGGCGCAGTAGAGCAGGCCGGAGAAAATGCTGGTTCTTCCTGTTTTTGTCGGCCTGCGTTTGTTCTTCCGAAGTTCCTGTACCCGTTCCCACTGTCCCTTATCAATGATGGCGGGCTGGGTATCCTCAAAAATGCGCTGGTTCTCAACCGGGTTTTCCATCCGCTTTTTGAATTTCAGGGACTTGGTAT
>ERZ1643246.2015-NODE-2015-length-20527-cov-6.035658_pt1 | contig 20527 bp, 18 predicted proteins | sample MGYA00579265_ERZ1643246 | MGnify/ENA primary metagenome ERZ1643246 (study PRJEB29033, sample SAMEA4952261) | chicken gut metagenome | biome: Broiler Chicken; feature: Gastrointestinal Tract; material: Caecum | place: Ireland | collected 2018 | study: Broiler...
TGTCCCTCCATACGGTTCCAGCGCACCTTTTCTGCTTTTCAACCGTATTTTCATGTCCCTCCATACGGTTCCAGCGCACCTTTTCTGCTTTTCAACCGTATTTTCATGTCCCTCCATACGGTTCCAGCGCACCTTTTCTGCTTTTCAACCGTATTTTCATGCCCTTCCGTACGGTTCCAGGACCCTTTTTCTTCATTCCAACCGAATTAATGTATTAATCATGGTTCCCGAACAAATTCTCTATCTTTTATGCATCTCCACGGCGTTCTTTTCAATCTCAGCCGTACCCTCACTCAAACATTTCTGAAAGACTTTAAATGTTTCCATAAAATCACCGGCACGCCAATCCTGTTTTTTCTTAACAGATCCTCCATTGTAATTTAAAAAGAATTGTTTCCTTATAAAAACAGGTTATTCCACACCCTGCTTTTTACAGATATCTTCCAGGCAGCATTTCTCACAGTGGGGCTTTGTGCGGGCAGTACAGACATCGCGTCCATGGTATACCAGCCGATGACAGAAATCACTGCCCTCCTCAGGAGGTATGATTTTCCACAGTGCCATCTCCACTTTTTTCGGTTCCTTAATTCCGTCCACCAGACCGATCCGGTTGGTCAGACGGATACAGTGAGTATCCGTCACAATGGCCGGTTTGCCGAACACATCTCCCATAATCAGGTTTGCGCTTTTTCTTCCCACACCCGGCAGCTTCAGCAGCGCGTTGAAATCATCCGGCACTTTCCCGCCGTACTGTTCTTTCAGAATCTTCATGCAGGCGCTGATATCTCTGGCTTTGCTTCTTCCCAGCCCGCAGGGCCGGACAATCCGCTCAATATCCTCCACGTCCGCTTCAGCCAGCGCATCCACGCTGGGATATTTCGCGTAGAGATCCTCCACCACCACATTTACCCTGGCATCCGTACACTGCGCCGCCAGCCGCACACTCACCAGAAGCTTCCACGCCTGATCATAATCCAGCGTACATCCGGCATCCGGGTATTCCTTCTTCAATCTGTCAATGACCTCCAGGGCCAACTCCTCTTTCGTCATATACACTAATTCCTTTCCTTACTTGTGGCCGCATGGCCATAAAGGGATCCGCTACCATCTGGTGACAATATCCTTCCGGTCCACTCCATAAGTCCGGCAGAACTGCCGCAGATCTTCCTCGGACGCAATCAGCATCAGATCCTCAAATTTCCCTGTCCCGCGGTCTTCAAATCCCGCCGTCTTCTCGCCGGTACAGATGCTGGAGCGTATCACCGGAATCTGCTTTGCGGGATCGTATGGTTTGACTTCCTTCATTTTCTTCTTTTTCCCAAACATATGGCTTTCCTCCCATCCGGCCATCGGCCGCTGCGGATCCGAACATTTTCACGTCTATAGTTTACAATGTTCCTCCCTCTTTTGTAAACCATTTCTCACTATCCGGCCGGTTTCTCAAGAAACGCCAGGCTTTCCTCAACCCGTCCCTTTCCCTTTCGGAAAAATCCTCCGCAGATTCCATCATTTTCTTTGCAGCCCTCCGACACCAGAAACCGGATCCGGAACGAAAAATTCTCTGCTTCCATGCAGGTAAAGGGATGCTCCTCCGCCGCCTCAATCCGCATGGAACCTCTGCGGTATTCCGGATACGCTCCTGAAAATCCCAGGGCAGTCAGTGTCTGATGAACCTGCCTCCGCTGCCGCCGGATCCGCTCATTGACCTCCCGTCCATAATCCCTTTCCGGGTATTGGCCGGAGGCTTCCCATATTCGGCGGCGGATTTCTTCGTACAGCTTCTGTCCTCCCGGCCCACGCATGGCCCGCTCCACCAGCCAGCGGGTCAACCGGCAGGGAAAACGCAGATACCAGTTGATTTTCCGCTCCATTCGTCTGTCCCCTGCCTTCCGGGCCAGCTGCCTGGCCAGCCGGGCGCCTGCGGGATTGGTATCATACCAGTCATCCAGGGATTCCCGGACAGGCGACCAGTGCCAAAACGGCGGAAATTCCATCAGCGGCAGAAGCTCCATTTCCTGCGGACTGCAGGCTTCTTCTCCCAGATAGCGGTATTTGTCATGCACCGTTCCCAGCATATAGACCAGCCGCCGCCACTGCTCCTGTCCCGTCACCCAGAAATGCCCGATCCGATGGTACTGATAGCAGGTCATCTCCCAGGACAGACCGGAAAACCACAGCGTAAAGGTATTGCTCCCCTGCTTCACAATCAGACCGTAATCGGCTTCCCGCCGCACCAGCCGACCCAACGTTTGGAAATCAGAGTCCGCTTCCTCCCACTCCTTTTCGTCCGGTCTGTACTCCCCCGCAATTTGGCAGTCCCGAAGCGCAAGCCAGGCCTCCAGCGCATCGTTCATCATATAGGGGATACGGAAAATCTCGCCGCCTTCCGGGCCGTTCTCCCGGGACAGTTCAAAGGCATCGTACAGAAATACCTCCGCCAGCCGGAAAAATTCCCGCGGCATGTCGCCGGTCAGCCCCGGCAGAGCTTCCTGAAGCCTGCGCAAACGATCATCCATTCTCTCTCAAAACCTCCAGAAATTCTTCCCCGTATTTTTCCAGCTTTGCCTCGCCCACCCCGGATACTTTCAGCATTTCCCTGGGTGTGGACGGGTGAAGAATACACATCTGCACCAGCGTCTTGTCGGTAAATACAATGTAGGGCGGCACCTTCTCCCGTTTCGCGATTTCCATGCGCCGCTGGCGAAGTCTGGCGAAAAGATCCGGATCCGCATCTCCCATGGCGGCCGGAAGCTTTCCTTTTGGCTTCTTTCCTGCGGTATCTTTCGTCCGGGGCCGCTCCTTCGGCACCTTCATCACCACCGGCTCTCCCTCCAGCACCCGCCGGCCCTCGCCGGTCAGCCGAAGCACCGGATATTCATCCTCCGTCAGCGTCAGATACCCGTGCCAGATCAGATGATTCATCACCTGCCGCAGCTGAAATACCGGAATCTGACTTCCTTTTCCATACCAGGGATTTTTCTCCATGCCGGTACGGACAATTTTCTGATTTTTACTGCCGTGTACCGTATCCACGATCACCGTCATACCGTATTCCCTGGGCGCGCTGTCCACACAGCCGATGAGCATTCTGGCTGTCTCACTCACATCCCGGTCCTCAAACTGAGTCAGGCAGTTGGAACAATTTCCGCAGTAATTGTCTCCATACTCGCCGAAATACCGGAGAATATAGGCCCGCAGGCAGTCGTTGGTGAAGCAGTAAAAGGTCATTTTCTTCAGCCGCTCCTTCTCCCGCTCCCGGATCAGAGCCGCCGTCTCCGGATCTGTCTCCTCCCCGGCGGCTTCCATCCGGTCGATGAAAAACTGATTGGTGACCACATCCTGCCCCGCATACATCAGCAGACATTCCGAGGGCAGCCCGTCACGCCCGGCCCGGCCCGCCTCCTGATAATAACTCTCCATATTTTTTGGCATATTGTAATGCACCACGAAACGCACGTTGGATTTGTCGATACCCATGCCGAAAGCATTGGTGGCCACCATGATCTGTTTCCGGTCAAAAAGAAAATCCTCCTGATTGTTCTTCCGTTCCTCATCGGACAGCCCCGCATGATATCTGGTGACGGAATATCCCCGCTTCACCAGTTCCCCGGAAACCTCCTCCACCAGCTTTCTGGTGAGACAGTAAATGATTCCGCATTCCTGGTCATGCTCTCCCAGGTAATCCAGCAGCGCCTTCAATTTGTTGGCGGGATGCTGCACCAGGAATTTCAGATTTTTCCGGTCAAAACCGGTGGTCACCTGTACCGGATCCCGCAGCCCCAGAAGCGCCAGAATATCCTCCTTCACCTCCCGGGTGGCCGTGGCGGTAAAAGCGCTGACCACCGGACGGACCGGCAGCCGGTCGATAAATTCCGAAATTTTCAGATAGCTGGGCCGGAAATCCTGCCCCCACTGGCTGATACAGTGGGCCTCGTCCACGCTGACCATGGAAATGGAAATCTGACCTGCCGCCTCCAGGAAGGATTCCGTCAGAAGCCGCTCCGGCGCCACATACACAATCCGGTAACGCCCCTGAACCATCAGAGCCAATGCCTTCCGGTACTGTCCCGGCGTCAGGGAACTATTCAGAAACGCCGCATGAATTCCCGCCTGATTCAGCGTGGTCACCTGATCCTTCATCAGAGAAATCAGCGGTGAAATCACCAGCGTAATCCCCTCCATCAAAAGCGCCGGAATCTGATAACACAGAGACTTCCCGGCCCCTGTAGGCATGATCCCCAGGGCGTCTCTTCCGCTTAAGATGCCCTCCACCAGCGTATCCTGTCCGGGGCGGAAAGAATCATATCCGAAATATTTTTTCAAAACCTCCTGCGATGTCATCTGCAAATGCACTCCTCCTTACTTTGCCGCGTCAAAACACCGGCGCAAGGATTTTCCAAAAATTCTCTAAAAAGCAGGGCCAACCTGATCTGTCCCCGCCTGCATCCACACCGGAATCCGCGGCCATATGAAATTATAAAATGGGATGTGTCGGCGATAGGTCTGCAGGCTCTGCCCGGGCGCGCATCCAGTCAATCCGCCTCTGACAAAGCTTCAGTTTGCCGCTGATTCCGGCATCCGCCGGATGGTGACAGAAACCCGGAGGGCCCAACTGCCACACAGAACAGTGAAAAGCACGCCATGCGTACTTCCCATTGTCATAAATCATTTATTTTACAGTTCAGCTCCCGGCTTCTCTGTCACAGGATCCTCTCAAATTTCTTCCTTTTCAAACCGGGACCGGAGGGTTTCGGCCTCTTCCATGGTATTTTTCCAGCCAGACTCTTTCAAATTCACCCGGTACCCTTCCGGGGTCCATTCCACCGGGACGCCCTCCGCTTCCAGCAGCAGTTTCTGCTGGTCCGGCGTGTCAAAAGAAGCCACCCCGCTGAGAATCCCCCTGGCATTGACCACCCGGTGGGCGCACACTTCCCCGGCCTTTCCGGTACGAAGGGCATACCCCACCTGCCGGGCATGCTTCGGCATACCGCAAAGCAGCGCAATCTGACCGTAGGTGGCCGCCTTTCCATATGGAATCTGCCGGCATACCAGTTCTACTCTTCTGTAAAAATCCATGGGAACCTCCCCCGAAGCATGATCCGAACAGTTGCCCGGCCTTCTCTGGTTTTTTCAGTATCTGCATATTTTCAACTAGCTTCTATTATATGGGGAATTGGTCTTTTTTTCAACCGTCTTTGGGTGGAACTTCGCATTTGAGATGGGAATAAAAGACAGGGAAGAGAATTTCTTTTATGCGGATATGACTTGTGTTTTTCGTATCAGCTGTATACTTTATATGATACGATTTGCAAATTTTCCGTTTTTACAGCAGATTTCTGATGGCTTCTGCGGTGGAATGATCTGCATTTTCTTCATTTCTGCAGTAGGCTCCCTACAATTTCTTCGGTACAATTTGCAAATTCTCTATTTTCGCAGTAGCCTTCTGGTAATCTCTACAGTATATCTAACTTTCTCTTACCCTGCCGCACACCACTTTCCATTATATATCGCAAAAAGTCTATTTTTACGCTTCCCATTCCGTGATATAATAGGTAAAAATTTTATTCACCCCAAAACCAAAACAGAAAGGAAGTCTGAACCCACCCCATGAGTTTATTTCAGGATATCCAAAACTACACCCCCGAAAATGAGCAGGAAGCCCGCGACAGAGAGGTAATGCTCCAGTTCATGTCCCACAGCCATGATTATCTGAACCGTTCCAACATGGTTGCGCATTTTTCCGCATCCACATGGACGGTAAACAAAGAACGCACAAAAACTCTGATGGCTTACCACAACATCTACGATTCCTGGGCCTGGCTGGGCGGTCACGCCGACGGGGAGGAGGATCTTGGCGCGGTGGCTCTGCGGGAGCTGCGGGAGGAGACTGGTGTCACCCACGCCGCACTGGTCAGCAGGGAAATTTTCAGCTTGGAAATTCTGACAGTGGACGGTCACATCAAACGGGGCGCTTATGTTCCCAGCCACCTGCATCTCAATGTCACTTACCTGGCCGAAGCGGACGAACAGGATCCGCTGACGGTCAATGAAGCAGAAAATCAGGCAGTGGCCTGGTGGTCTCTGGAGGATGCGCTGAAAGTTTCCAAAGAAGCATGGATGGTTGAGCACATTTACAAAAAACTTGCGGAAAAATGCCGCCGCTGGCATCTGTCCGCCTGATGGTCCTGTCCGGCTTTCCCCTGTGCAAAAAATGCGGAGTATTTCCCGTATCGTGTTCCGGAAATACTCCGCATCCTTGGCTGTCTGAAAATCATTTTTCAAGTTTTATGGCCGTTGACCCTTCCGGCGTCCCGGTCACAAATGCCATACCTGTTATTTTCTTATCCAAATTCGTGTCCCGGCACCTGATTATATAAATAGGTTTCCCCCTCCAGCGGGGCAAATCCCGTCACCTGAATTTCTGTCACGTCCGGCAGGCTGTGGCGGTCATTGGGGAAGGTAAAATTCAGGGTGTACTCCTGTCCGTTATAGACGGCGGTGGTTCCGTCGCCGTTGAATACAGCGGTGTGGGTTTTGAAAATCAGATTTCTCTGTGGTTCTCCATCAAATGTTCGTTCATAAACTGTAAAATCAAAAGAAGTATCCGTGACATTGGAGATATCAATTTCACAATAGGGAGGCCATTCCGTTTCCAGATTTACATTCCGGTAAACCGCCTCCGCGAAATAGGTTGCCTCATAGATCCTCACCTTCGCCGGAACACCGGTTTCTTCCTGGCTCTCCGTGCCGCTGTCCGGACTTTGCGCTGCAGCTTCCTGGGAATCGTCTGCTGTCTGTACGCTGTCGGACGTTTCCGCAGCATTATCTGAAGTGCCGGACTGCTGCCCCTGTCCGCTGTCCCCGGCTGTGGTTTCCGTCTGTCCGTTTCCCTCCTGAACGGTATTCCCTGAAGCTTCTTCCGTATTCCCGGATGCTTCCGAAGTATCCGCTCCTAAGCCGGAGTTCTGCGAACCTTCTGTTCCTGTTCCGGCCGCCTCAGTATTCTGAGGGTCTTCCGTTCCGCCCTCCGCCGGATCCTGCGCATCTTCCGTCTCCTGCGCTTCGAGAATTTCTGTTTCCTCCCCGGCCTCCTCCATCTGCTGTTCTTCTTCCTGTTCTGCCGCCTCCTCCGCCTGTGCGGTTCCCGAATCCGCCTCTTTCTCTCCGCCGCAGGCAGTCACTGCCAACGCCAGAAAGGCGGTCCCCAGCAGCAGCTTTCCTTTTCTGTACTTCATAATCTGCCTCCTCTCCTGAATTTCATCTGTTCAGCCCTGTTCCATGGCAAGGACAATCCGCCATGTACATCCTCTATTGTGCTTCCTATGATATCACAGAAGAGAAGTCCTATCCGCAACGTGTCAGAATCCCCGGGGAAAATGTCGTTTTTTCCTACAGCAAAATCTCCGCCCGAAACCATCCGTCCGTATCCGCAAGCTTCATCTCGCCGCCGTAAGTCTCCACACACCTTCTGACAGACGTCAGCCCGATTCCGTGGTTCTTCACATCCTCTTTCGTGGTTTTATAATTGCCGTCTCCATCCTTCACCAGCTGTCCCGCAAAGGTATTTTCCACGCGGATCTTCAGATGCTGCTGCGCAAATTCCATTTCCAGACGGATCTTCTTATCCCCGGCACACTTTTGGCAGGCCTCCTGAGCATTATCCAGCAGATTCCCCAGCACCACGCAGAGATCCGCCGCTGCCACCGGCAGTTCCGCGGGGATCTTCAGCTGAAAATCAAATGCAATCCCCCGCTCTCTGGCGACCAGATACTGGTAATTCACCAGAGAATCCACCACCAGATTTCCGCTTCTGGCCTGTACCTTTCCCTGCTCATATTCCAGACTTTCCTCAATAAATTCCCGGGCCTTCCCGGGATCTTCCTCCACCAGTCCTTTCAGATACACCATCTGATTTTTCAGGTCATGCCGCAGCCTTCGGACCTCCTGCATGGCAGTGATCCTCTCTTCCATCTGTTTTTCACACAGCTCCAGCTGGCTGGCATAGCGCTCACGCTCTCTGGTGATATGCCACTTTTCCATCAGGATTTCATAAATTTTCAGGCCGAAAATATCGACAAAACCCAATATCACAACCAGGGCCAGAGAAATACCCAGCAGAATCTCATCCTTCATCCTGGCATTCAAAATCCCCAGGAATGTTACCACCAGAATGGTCGTCAGCGCCACCCCGGCCAGCACTTTTGTATAGGCTGTCTTCCGGACCACTCTGGTCCGACGGCTGAAAAAAAGTCCCAGAACTTTTGTAATCAGAAAGAAAAAAATATTTGAACAGACCCCATACAGACGATTGGAAAAATCAATGGAGCCCTGTGTCCAGATAACAAGAAGGGCAACCGCGCTTTCCACCACACTGCTCAGCGAAAAGCAGAGAATCTCCATCACCAGTTTTGACCACCAGTCCCCCTGGTATAACAGCAGCAGAAAAAGATAAATCCCTGCCATATTGAAAATCGCATTCTGCAAAACATTTCCGGCACAGTTCATAACCACCATCCGGTACAGAAATAATACGACACAGCCCAACCAGAACCAGTAATTCTTTACAGGTTTTTTTCTGAGAAATTCCGACAAAAATTCCTCCATAACCACCACCCACAGAATCGACTGGATGATTCCCATCAGTTCCATTTTTCTCCCTCCCCCGGATCCATCGCGCGAATTTGCCTTTTAAAGCAATACCCTGACGATAAAATAATCCCCTTCCGCCGATCTGTCCGTCTCAAGTTTTCCCTTATACTTATCTATACTTTTCTGAACCGACTGCAGCCCGATACCATGTCGTTTCGCGTCCTTTTTGCTGGTCATGTACATCCCGTTCTCCATCCTGTGGATCTCGCCATCAAATGTATTGGCAATTTCAATACGGATATTTCTGTTTCCATACAGGATCTTCAACCGGATTCTCTTTTCTTTTTCGCATTTTTCCGCTGCCTCGATGGCGTTATCCAGCAGATTTCCCAATATGATACACAGATCCGCAGTATCCACGTTTAATTCTTCCGGTATACAGATCTCCACTTGCATCTCTATATTTTTCTGTACTGCCAGCAAATATTTATAATTTACCAGAGCATCCACCGCCAGATTTCCCGTTTGCGAGACTTCTTTCGTTGAACAACTTTTCAGTATTTCTCCAATATAGGCCTGGGCCTTTTTGGGATCGCTTTCCACCAGTTTCTGCAGATAAATCATATGATTTTTCAAATCATGACGTACCCGGCGGATCTCATCCATTGTGACTCTTCTCTCATCCATCTCTTTCATGCACAGTTTCAGCTGATAGACGTACTGCTCATTTTCATACTTCATGATTCTTTTATCATACATAAAACCATAAATGTTAAATGCCAGGATATTTATCACAAACAAAGCGGCCATCAGGGCAAACGATGTACCATGCACAAGAAAGCTGTCGATCCGATTGCTTATGTCAAAGAACAGGATAACAAAAAAGATGTTCGCCAACGCCAGAACCGCAAGAATTATCGATGTTCGCTTTCTCCCGTTATCCGCCAACGGTTTTCTGACAGTCAGCTCCAGAAATTTCGTTATAAACCAGAAAATAATATTTGATACGGCTCCGTATAAACGGACAGACGGGTCGATGCTACCGCGCAGCCAGATAATTGCCAGTCCCAGAACATTTTCAACAGCGCCCATTAAAGAAAAAAACCATACCGGTGCCAGAACAAAAGTCTGCCATCTGTGAACATACAAAATGTAAAGCACCGTATAGATTCCCAGCACGTTGCCCAGAAAGTTCTGCCAAGTGTTCTGGGCGCAGACCATAACGGCCATCCGGTAAAAAAACAGAAGGATCCAGGTTGTCCACACGACCCATTTCTTATTTTCTCTTTTCTCAACAAAAGCGGAAAAAAATTCCTCTACGACAATTACATACAGAATTGACTGAATCACACCAGACATTTTTTATTCCACACTCCTTCAGGCATCCCCCAGCAGTTCCAGGTAGCGGCTCAGCGCCCGGTCTTTATATTCTTTGCTGACCGGCAGCTTTTCTCCCGTGATCAGTTCCACTTCCTTTCCGTTCATGGAAAGAATGTGATAATAATTCACCAGATACGACCTCTGAATCCGTATAAAATAGCGGCTCATTTTCTCCATCTGCTCCTGTACCTGATTCAGTTTCCCGTAAAACCGGTATTCCCGGTCTTTCCCATGTATGTAAATTAACCGCAGATTGCTCTCGAAGTAAACGATCTCCCTCAGCGGCAGCTGATAGATTCTCTTTTCAAACCGGAAAGCAAACCGCTCGTTCTGGCTGCTGATTCTCTTATACGCCAGCAGAAAATACTCCCGGAAAATCTTTTCATCCAACGGCTTGTCCAGAAACCGGAAGGGTTCCACCTCAAACAGCTGCCGGAAATAGCTGTCGTAGGCGGACACAAAAATCAGAATGGTATAGGGATCCTTTTCCCTGATTTTCCTGGCCACCGTGATTCCGTCCATATCCTTCATTTCGATATCCAGATAAATCAGGTCGTAGGCGCCCGTCTGCTGAATCTGCTCCCACAAACCGGCGCCGCCGAAAAATACATCCACCTCCATTTCAATTTTTTCTTCTTTCTCTATTTTCTGCAGCATACCGTCCATAACGCCGGTAACCGCCATATCATCGTCACAAATCGCAATCCTCATCCTGCATGCACCTTCCCCTCATATTCGGATGTGGTTTACCTGACCGGTTCAGACTTTTATTTTCTCTGCTACCGGTCGTACGGCCATAAAGCTATTCCCTGTAAAGGGGCATCTGCCTTGCCGTCATGAATATAGCAAAAATCTGAACAGTTACGATTTTACCATATTTCATGCCCCTTATAAATATTTTGCCTGGAAATTTGTCATTTTTTGATGTTTTATACTCATTTGTGCATAATCAGCTTTGGGTTTCGTATAATTATACAATCATATTTTGAGCCATTAATTACAAAAAGAAGGAAAACACCAGCCGCATGCTTTCCTTCTTTTCTCCGTCTCTCAGATGCTTCTGTGAAGCTTCTGCCTGATTTTTTCTGTATACTGCCAGTACTCCCTCCGCAGCCGTTCCCGGTAAGCGTCGCTGACCGGAAGGGTCTCTCCGTTTACCATCTCAACGGCGCTGCCGTCCAGCCAGTGGATATGCCAGTAATTGACAATATAGGATTTGTGAATCCGGAAAAACATACCGCCGGCGGCCCGAAGCCGCTCCTCCTCTTCGTCCAGCTTCCCGTATAGAGAATACTCTTCCAACTCTGTCTTTATCACCAGTTTATGGTTTCTGGATTCCAGATAACAGATCCGCCGGTAAGGCACATGGTAGGTTCTCCGGTTAAAATTAAACACATAGTATTTCCGTTCGTCCGTCATCCGGCGGATGCTGCGCTCCAGCCAGTGGAGAAATTCCTGCCGTTCCACCGGCTTTTTCAAATAAACCGCCGGCATGATATCAAAAATCTCCTTGATCCTGGATTCATCCGCGGCCAGAACCAGAAATACGGTCTCCTCATCGGTTTCCCGTATGGTCTTCGCCAGCTGAATCCCGTCCGTATCCGAGAGTTCCGATTCCAGACAGATAATGTCATAGGACTCCTGCTCCATAATTTTCCGAACCAGCTGTGCGCCGTTTTTCATGGTATCGATATGAATCTGCACATGCCCCCTGGCCCTGCGTTCTTCCAGAAAGTTTTCCAGACGGATCATGGTCTCCTCTTCCCTGTCGCAGATGGCCAGCCGGATATACCGCAGCCTGTTTTCCATTTTCCATCAGCCTCCATAATTCTGCATTTCACATACCGTTATTATAAGCAGAAATGGGGCTTATGCCGGATTGTTGTCAGGAATGGCCGTTTTTCTGTCATTTTTGGCAGCAGCCGTCAGTCATGCCGCTGGCCCGGATGATCGTATGTCTCGCAGAATCTCCCCGCCATGGCCGGAGGTTCTCCCTGAACATACAGATGCGCCGTATCTCCAAAGGCTGTCATCCGGAATGCGGCGATTCCTCTGCGCCGCTCCTCCGTCACGAAGGTGGTAATTCCCGTGGGCGCTTCGATGGTATTCTGCCAGAGTACCATCGGGGAAATTCCCAGAAGATGGCCCGCCAGCACACAGGTGAGCCCGAAATGACAGAAAAACACCAGTGTATCCTCATTGGGTTTCTTTACCTGGTAAAAATTCCCCTGCTGTTCATAACCGTGTTCTGCCAAAAGCCGGTCAAAATTTTCCGTCACCCACTGATACTCCTCCTGCACGCCTCCCTGCCGGAAAACTTCCGGCTCTGTCCACCGGTCTCTGTCATAAAAGCGCCCGTCCCTGGTCCAGTCCTGGGGCAGCCAATCCCAGGCAATGGATTTCCGATCCGGTGTATCCGGCCGCCGGATCCTGCAGGCAAACTCCCGCAGCCACTCACACTCCACAGCCTGCCGCCCCATCTTTTCCAGCGTAAAGGACGCCGTATCCTTCGCCCGGCCCAGAGGAGAAACGTAAAACTCTTTCACATCCATTTTGGAAATCCGCTCCGACAGATAACGAGCCTCCTTCCAGCCCTTCTCTGTCAGGGAATCTTTCTCATAATCCGGATCACCATGCCGGATCAGCAATAATTTCATAAATTGTGCAGCTCCTTTCTTTTCTTCCGTTCTTTTCCTGTATTCCAGCGCTCTTTTTTCTCACTGCGAACGTGCGCCTCCTGATCATACACTGTCAGTATCACATTCTTCACCTCCGCCCTGTGTTTCTTCAAAATCCAGCTCCCGCAGGCAGTTTTCCGCCTCCTTCTCACTCAACCGGAAGTGATTCTGTAAAATTTCCACAATTTTCTCAGAAGACATACCTTCTCCCTTATGGTATAAAACCACCTGCCTTAGCACTGACCTACTTCCCTTTTCCCAGCCTTCTCGCCGTCCTTTCTGTAATCCTTCCTGCCAACTCTCATTTTTCTCATTGCGAATGTGCGCTTCCTGATCGTACTCCGTCAGTATCACATCTTTCACCTCCGCTCTGTGTTTCTTCAAAAAATCCGCCAGGATTCCCTTCTTAATACTCTCTCGCACCGCCATATCCACCGCCTCTTCCGGGTTTCCCCGCATTTCCGTCAAACACCTCCTCACCAGATCCACAAACATGGCATATTCATACAGAACCCGGCAGTCCTCCATCAGCTTCTGATTATGCCCCATATTGATATTGATCACTGTGGCACGGCACTCCAGGCATGGCGCCTCCTCTCCACTCCGTTCATAAGCCTCCGACAGCGCAATCGTCTGGCGGTCCGGCTCCTGTTTCGTCCCGTTATAGAACACCAGGTAACGGGGCATGGGCAGCTTCACCCGCCTGCTTCCATAGATGTCCAGTCCCCGCGCGTTCACATACCCCTGGTAGATCTGCGACAGGTAAAACATTCCTCTCAGCGGCATATTGGGATTGAACGTACTCTGCGCCTCATACAGATTCATAAAACTGTCAATCAGAAACGACAGATCGTTTTTGATCCCCATGTAAATGGCATTTTCAATGGTGGTAAACTCCAGTTCCTCCGGATCCTGATAGGAGGTTCCGTTCACTGCGTTGTAAAGACTCAGCAGCGACGCCTTGTCACTGAACAGCATCCGGAACAGGCTGTCCTTATACTTCCGGTTCACGCCTCCTGCTTTTGCCCTTCTGTCTGGTCGGTTCTGTCTGTGTCTCTGCTTTCCTGCTGCTTTTTTCATATCCGGCTCCTTTCTCTGACGCGGAACGCTTCCGCGGTTCCAAACAGGAGCTCCCGGTATGCAAAAGCAGTGTATCCTTCCAGAAAAGTATACCAAAAATACCCCGGCCACACAACGCCCGGCATCTCCCATTTTCAGCATTTTTAACTATCACAGGGTAACTGTCCGGAGAACACCGGACAAATGATTTGAAATGTAAGGACAGTATAGCAGACTTCCCATCCATCAGCAAGAAAAATTTTACCCGGGTCATACAGAAACGCGGCAGCTTGGCCTTTTGCCTTCCTTGCCGCAGCCGTATGCACACAGGCCGCGATTTCCGCGGCCTGATGCCGGCAGCCCTTCTGTACAGCCCGGGTTTTTTATAAAAGTTTTTAAAGCACCGGAAAGTTCACGAAGCGTTCTTTCCGGTATATTTCCGGTATTACAGTTCTACCCGGATAGCGCCCTGCGGGCGGATATGCATTACATAAGCGGATCCCTCTCCCAGCGCCTTGTCGATGTATTCGGCGTATCCTGCCGTTTTATCTTTCGGAAGGAAGGCGGCGATAACACCGGCAAATCCGCCACCGTGTACGCGGCAGACGCCGCAGCCGATTTTATCCAGATACAGTTTGGTGAGAGCCAGCGCCACCGTGATGGACTGCTCCTCAGGGGTCTCGTTGCAGTAGCAGTTCTGCAGCCATTTCCAGGAGGAATCTCCGGACTCGGTGACTTTCCGGAAGAAGGTGTCAAAATCCTTCTCTTCCAGCGCCTTCACCTGTGCGTCCACCCGTTTGTTCTCCTCAAAGAAATGGAACGCTCTCAGCACCGCCCGGTCACCGGCCGCCTTGCGGATGGCCTGAACATTTTCAATGACAGCGTCCTCATCCACCTGCTGCAGCACTTCTTTTCCGAAATACCGGGCAACCGCCTTCATCTCATTGGGAACCGCGGAATATTCCGCCGACAGATCCGCATGGCCTTTTCCGGTATTTACGATCACCAGATCGTAGCCCAGCTCATCGAAATTGCAGTTTACCTCCCGGATGCTGGGATTTTCAATGTCCGCGAAATCAATGGTGATGATGCCTCCCACGGCACAGGCCAGCTGATCCAGCAGGCCGGAGCCTTTCATCCAGTATTTATTCTCCGCATACTGTCCCGCTTTGGCATAGGTAACTATGTCCCGCTTTCCGCCGTTGAACAGATAATCCACCATCACGCACACCAGCATCTCAAAGGATGCGGAGGAGCTGACGCCCGCGCCGCCGATCACGTTACTGGTCACATAAGCGTCAAAGCCTTCCACCTTCATGCCGCGGTTTTTCAGGCCCGCGAAAATGCCTCTCAGCAGCGGCTCTGTCCCTGTGGTTTTCTCCATGGGCTCCAGGTGATCCAGATCCACCGTCAGGTACTGATGATACGTCTCACTGATCAGCTTCACCGTATTGGTGCCGTTGGGCGCTGCGGCTGCCACGCAGTCCAGATGTACGCTGCCAGCCAGAATCTTTCCATGGTTGTGATCCGTATGGTTTCCGCCGATCTCCGTTCTTCCGGGAGCAGAGAAGAATTCAAACTCTTTATCGCCGAACTCCTTTACGAAACCTTCCGCCACCATCTCATACCGCTTCGCGTTTTCCTCCACCCGGCTCTCTCCATACATCTGGGTGAAAAGCTGTACCATTTTTTCATTTTTCACATGCTTTACCAGTTCCTTAACCTCCGTTGCTTTCATATCCCTTCTCCTCTCGTTGACTTTTCTTTTTTTATGATTATAATGAGATCATAAGACAGTTACAACAATTATTTTTGCATCTATTATCAATATTTTGAGGTATTCCATGCAGTTACAGCTAGATCCCAACAAAAAAGAGGTAAAAGCCCACGGAACGTACGGATTTCCCGTCAATGTCAGCCAGGAGCAGCTTTCCCGGTACGAAAAAAACAGCTTTCTCTGGCACTGGCACCGGGAGGTGGAACTGACGCTGGTGCTGTCAGGGGAAATGTGCTACCAGCTCAATGAGACGGTTTATCATCTGAGCGCCGGCGACGGTCTTTTCTGCAATTCCAACACCATGCATACCGGCTTTCCGGATGCGAGAGGCGATGACTGCAGCTATATTTCAGTAACCTTTCATCCCCGTTTTCTATGCGGCTATGAGGGCAGCGTGCTGCAGACCAAATATGTGGAGAAAATCACGGAAAATCCGGCCATACCGGGGCTGCGGCTTTCTCCTTCCTCCCCCTGGCAGCTGGAAATTCTCACACAGCTGAAAAACATTTTCCTGCTGTCGCGAAAACCCCCTCAAAATTATGAGCTCCTTCTGCAGATTGACCTGCTGTCCATCTGGAATGTGCTCTGGGAACACGGTGATTTTCAGAATGTTCAGAGTCCCGCCTCCACGCTGCGCCACATGGATCGCCTGCGGAAAATTCTGGAATATATCCAGCAGCATTACAGCGAAAAAATCACCCTGGAGGATATCGCGGCTCAGGCCAGCATCTGTCAGAGCGAATGTTGCAGGTTTTTCAAAAAGCATATGAAGGAATCCCTGTTCGACTATCTGATTTCCTTCCGGATCGAAAAAAGCCTGCCCCTTCTGCGGGAGACGGATCTGCCGGTGACGGAAATCGCCGGGCGGGTGGGGTTTTCCACCTCCGCCTATTATGCCAAAGTATTCCGGGAACGTATGCGCTGCACGCCCACCCGGTACAGAGAGATGTAAAGTTGTATATTTTCCCTTGTAATCAAAGGGGAATCTGCTATGATATAGGTAATCGTCCATTTTTTTCAGAAAGGCAGGAAGACAGTTATGAACTTTCTTACCTCACTTGCACAGCAAATCCTGCCACAGTGTGAGCTGGTGCTGAGGATTCTTCTGGCAGGTATTTTGGGCTGTGCCATCGGCTTTGAACGAAAAAACCGTAACAAGATGGCAGGCGTCCGCACCCATGCGGTGGTAGCCTTCGGGGCGGCGCTGATGATGGTGGTATCCAAATATGGATTCTCCGATGTGGCTGACTACGACGCCTCACGGATCGCGGCGCAGATTGTCAGCGGCGTGGGCTTTCTGGGGGCGGGCATTATTTTTGTGCGGCACAACAACTCCGTCAGCGGTCTCACCACTGCGGCGGGAATCTGGGCTACCGCAGGTGTGGGCATGGCCATGGGCGCCGGCCAGTATTTTATCGCTGTATCCGGAGGCATGATTCTGGTGCTTCTGCAGGTGCTTCTCCATAAAATCGGGTTTCTGGGACGCGAATCCTATTATGCCAACCTGAAAATCATCGGAGACAGCAAACGCGTCAGTGTCCAGCAGTTGGAGCAGTATTTTCTGGAGAAGGGAATACATATCACCGGGCTGAAGGTCAGCAAGGCGAACCGGGAGCAGACTAAAATTGAACTGGAGCTGCTTCTTCCGCCCTCATGCAACAAACCGGATCTGATCAGCGAACTGGCAGAACGGAAAGATATCGTTAGTGTAAAGGGCTGATTTCAGCCCTTTGCACGGAACATCGGTTAGTTTCAACTAATATTAAAAACAAGCGAAGGGAGATAACATATGCTTTTAATGAACAAAACTCTGATCCGCATGGCGCGGGGTTTGTGGGGATGGATGGGAGCCATTGTTCTGTGCCGTCTTCTTACGTTGGTGGGCACTGCATCTTTTGCCCGGACGGTTTCCGGATTTCTGGGAGATCTGACCTCTCCCACCATGACACTGGCAGAAGCCGGATCAGCCATTGCCTCGGCGCTTATGGCAGCGGCCGTCATCCTGGCGGCGGATCTTCTCACCGGGGAGGCGGAATACCGCTGTACGGCCAAAGCCCGTCAGTCGCTTCGAACCGGTATTTTCTCCAAAGCGCTGGAGCTGGATGTGGGAAATATTGAGAAAATCGGGCCCGTTTCCGCCATCACCTCTTCCGTGGACGGGGTGGAATCCATGCAGATTTATTACAGCAAATATCTTCCGGGACTGATTTACTGTGTGATTGCTCCTTTTTATCTGTTCTTCCAGTTAAAGGACAGTTCTCTGCCCACCGCTCTGGTGCTGCTGGCAGTGTCGCTGATCCTGCTTCCCGCCAACAATCTGTTCCGGAAGCACATTGAATCGCTGAAGACGGATTACTGGCAGTCCATGGAGGATCTCACCGGCTATTACCTGGAAAGCGTCCAGGGCCTGACCACCCTGAAGCTGTTCCATCAGGATGAACGCCGGACGGAAGTGCTGCAGGACAAGGCGGACCGGTTCAACAACAAAATCATGGATGTGATGCGGGTGAATTTCACTTCCTTCCTGTTCACGGACGGCATGATCTACGGCTGCGTGGTGCTGGCTGCTGTCACTGCCTTTTGTCAGCTGGCTGCGGGAAGTATTTCTTTCTCCGCCGCGCTGATGGCGCTGATGCTCTCCTACAGCTTTTTCGGCTCCTTCCGGCAGCTGATGAACGCCACCCACTCCGCGCTGGCCGGTGTGGCCGCGGCGGAAAAAGTGGAGCAGCTTCTCTCCATCGACACCAGCCGTCCCTGGAATCCGGATCTGCCGGCAGAAAAAGAGCCCTTTCGAGGCATCCGCCTGGAGCATATTTCCTATGCCTATGAGGGGCGGGCTTCCGCTCTTACGGATATCTCCTTTGACATCCCCAAAAACAGCGTCACCGCCCTGGCGGGCCTTTCCGGCTGTGGAAAAAGCACCGTGGCCGGCATGCTGATGCGTTTTTACGATCCCGCCTCGGGCCGGATTCTTCTGGAAGGAAAAGACTATATCTCCATGACCCCGGAAGAACTGCGCCGCCATATCATCATGGTGCCCCAGACGGTAAGCCTTTTTGCCGGTACCGTCCGGGACAATCTGCGGATGGCCGCCCCGGACGCCGCGGACGAACAGCTTCTGGAAGCACTGGATCAGGTGATGCTGGGGGACTGGATCCGTTCCTGCCCGGAAGGACTCGACACCCAGGTGGGAGATTCCGGCAGCCGCCTCTCCGGCGGCCAGCGGCAGAAAATCGGCATCGCCCGGGCGCTGCTGTGTCAGGCGGAGTACATCATTTTCGATGAGGCCACCTCCAGCGTGGATATCCGCAGTGAACAGGAGATCTGGCACTGCATCGAACAGCTGGCCCACACAAGGACCCTGATCATCATCTCCCACCGGCTGTCCACCATCCGGAATGCGGATCAGATCCTGGTGCTGTCCGGCGGACAGATTGTCCAGCAGGGAAGCCATGAGGAGCTGATAAAACAGCAGGGACTTTACGGCCGCCTGGTGACGGAGCAGGAAGAGCTGGAACAGCTGGGAAATACCCCCGGCGCCGCTGATTTTTCACCGTTTGCCAGTCACGCGGGAAAGGAGGACATGCTTCATGCGTAGAAAATTTCAATATTCCATCCCTGCCATGACCGGCAGGCTTTTGAAAATCGCCGCTCCGGTAAAAGGCACGCTGCTGATCTCCACCCTGGCCAGCATCATCGGCAATCTTTCCCAGATGGGGCTGATGGGCTTCGGCTCTCTGCTGCTTTTATCCTGCGCGGGATGGATTTCGGCGGGATCACCCCTGCTGTATGGCCTTCTTACTTTTGTAAGCGGCGCGCTGATCGTGATCTGCCGGTATCTGGAGGGTGTGGTTTCCCATGTGGGCGCCTACGGGCTGCTGGCGCATATGCGGGTGGAGCTGTTTCGTTCCATCCGCCGTCTGGCTCCCGCCTGCCTGATGAACCGGGAAAAGGGAGATCTGATGAACATCGCCGTATCGGACATTGAAACCATCGAATTTTTCTTTGCTCACACCATCGGGCCCATGTTCACGGTGATTCTTCTTCCCTGCGTGACCCTGGGAATCGCCATTGCCGTCAACCCGCTGTTTGCGGCGGTGCTGCTTCCCATTTATCTGGTGGTCAGCGTGGTGTTCCCCTGCATCGCCGTGAAAGCGGGGCGCCCCATCGGAGCCCGCTACCGGGAGCGGCTGGGAAAGATGAAATCCCTGGTGCTGGAAAGCATTTACGGTCTCCGGGATATCCAGATTTTCGATTTCGGCCAGAAGCGGCTGGCCATGGTGCAGGAGCAGAACCGGGCCATCAACCGGGCGGCCCACGGCCTCACCCTGCATCAGCAGACGGTGCTGGCGGCGCCCACCTTTTTCGTGTATCTGGCACGGATCGCCATTCTGGCGGCAGCTTCTTATCTGGCGGCTTCCGGCATCAGCGAACCGGCGGGAACCATTGTGCTGTCCTTTGTGGCCATGGCTTCCTTCTCCTCCACCCAGTCCCTGACCACGGTGATCTCCAGCCTGCTGGAAACCTACGCGGCTGCGGAACGGCTGTTCCTCATCGAGGATACCCGGCCGGAAATCGTGGAGTGCGAACATCCGAAGACCTGCGGCCCCATCCGCTCTGTCCGGTTTGAACACGTCTCCTTTGGTTATCCGGGATCCGGGAAAGAAGTGCTGAAGGATTTCCATCTGGATGTGGAGGGCAATGAAAAGGTGGGAATCGTGGGGGAAAGCGGCATCGGAAAATCCACCGTTCTCCGGCTGCTGCTCCGCTTCTGGAATCCGCAGAAAGGGCAGATTCTCATCAACGACATTCCCATCCAGGAGCTGTCGCTGGAGGAACTGCACAGGCGCATCGCCGTACTGGAGCAGGATACGTTCCTGTTTAACTGCTCCATCGCGGACAACATTGCCATCGGAAAACCGGAGGCTTCCCGCGAAGAAATCATACAGGCAGCCAAAAAAGCAGGGCTGCATGATTTTATCACCACCCTGCCCGACGGCTACGACACCCAGATGGGCCAGATGGGCGCCCGGCTCTCCGGCGG